>Ga0209343_10000329_pt1 | contig 66222 bp, 57 predicted proteins | sample RifCSPlowO2_02_FD_184026 | JGI IMG/M metagenome (GOLD analysis project Ga0209343, IMG submission 184026) | Groundwater microbial communities from Rifle, Colorado - Rifle CSP2_plank lowO2_0.2 (SPAdes) (version 2) | ecosystem: Environmental > Aquatic > Deep subsurface > Groundwater | place...
AGATTTCCAGTCACCCGGAACACCCTTGCCGTTCGGCTAACTCTTCCCCTTGTCGGGCGAGTAGAGGACTTTCACCTCCAAGTAAGTGCGCCCTGCCGGGCGCACCGATAAAAAGGCGGCTTTCAAGCCGCCTTTTTCATGACCAACGACTGGCGATAGAGTCGTCACAGCATGACCTTGGTGCCAAGTTCCACTACCTGATTGGCCGGCAGGTTGAAGAAGCTCGCTGCTCCTTCCGACTGGCGCGTCATCCAGGAGAACAGTGCGCAACGCCAGGCCGACATGCCGCCGGGGCCGTCCGCCACGTTCGAGCGGGCGATGAAGAAAGTCGTGCACATCGGTTCGAGTTCCATGCCGTGCACAGCCAGGCCTTTCAACGCTGCGGGAACATCGACTTCCTGACGGAAGCCGAAATGCAAAGCGACGTTGTACATGCCGGGTGTAAGCAGGGTTACTTTCAGCCGATGCTCCGGCTCGATGTAGGGCACATCGTGGGTCACCACATGCAGAAACAGCGTCTGCTCATGCAGCACCTTGAAATGCTTGAGGTTGTGGAACAGCGCACTCGGCACCATCGCGGGGTCGGCGGTCAGGTAAACCGCCGTGCCCGGCACGCGCGGCACATCGGGTTGCGTCCCGGCGATGAAGGCGGACATCGGGATGTCGAGCTTGCGCCGTTGATCTGCGACGAGACCGGTGCCTTTCTTCCAGGTGGACAGCAGGACGAACAGCGTCAGGCCGAGCGCCAAGGGCATCCAGCCGCCGCTGGCGATCTTGGTCAGGTTGGAGCTGAAGAACAGCAGTTCCAGCAAGGCGAATACCACCAACGCGAACAGCAACGGCAGTCGTGCGCAACCCTGCAGCATCAGTGTGACGAAGACGGTAAGCAACGTGGTGATAATCATGGTGCCGGACACGGCGATACCGTAGGCCGCCGCGAGCGCGCCGGAAGAGCCGAATTCGAAGACCAGAATGATCACGCCGACCAGCATCATCCAGTTTACTGCGGGAATGTATATCTGGCCGCGTTGCGAATCGGAGGTGTGCTGGATGAACAGGCGCGGCAGATAGCCCATGCGCATAGCTTGCAGCGTCATCGAATAGGCTCCTGAAATGGTGGCTTGTGAGGCGATCACTGTCGCGGCGGTAGCCAGTGCGACCAGCGGCAGCATGAACCAGTCCGGCGACAGCAGGTAGAAAGGATTCTGGATCGCGTCCGCCGAGCGCAGCACCAGCGCACCCTGCCCGAAATAGTTGATCAGCAATGACGGGCAGACCAGTCCGTACCACGCCAGCCGCACCGGCTTCGCGCCGAAATGCCCCATGTCAGCATAAAGCGCTTCGCCGCCGGTGAGCGCCAGGAACACCGCCGACAGCAACAGGAACATTCCCGCCGGATGCTCCAGCGCGAAGCTGATGGCGTACATCGGGTTAAGCGCAAGCAGCACGGTTGGAGTTTCAGCGATGCTGATTGCGCCGAGCACAGCCAGAGCGACGAACCACAACAGGGTGACGGGGCCGAACAGCTTGCCCATGCTGCCGGTGCCGCGACGCTGGATGAAGAACAGTCCGGTGATCACGCCGACGGTGATCGGAATGATGAACTTCTCCAGCGCGGGTGCGGCGACGCTGAGTCCTTCGACGGCGGAAAGCACCGAGATCGCCGGGGTGATCAACGCGTCGCCGTAGAACAATGCGGCGGCGAAAATGCCCGCCGTGACGATCAGCAGCTTCCAGCGCGCCGAGCCTCGCGCGGCGCGGTTTGCCAACGCGGTCAACGCGAGCACGCCGCCTTCGCCGTCGTTGTCGAACTTGAGCATGACCCACACGTACTTGACCGAGATGATCAGCATCATCGCCCAGAACAACGCGGACAACGCCGCCAGTACATTCGGTTCGGAGGGAGCCAGGCCGTGCGCGCCGGCGAAGGCTTCCTTGAACGCATACAGCGGGCTGGTGCCGATGTCGCCGTACACCACGCCGAGCGCGGCCAGTGCCAAAGTACCGGTGGTGGCTTTATCTTTTGCCGGTTGGTCCATGTTGCATTCTCCCTCAAGGTTGGAATCGGTAGCCGACTCCGGTTTCAGTCAAAAAATGTTTCGGTTGCGCGGGGTCGTGTTCCAGCTTTTGCCGCAAGTGGCTCACGTAGATGCGCAGGTAATGGTTGCTCTCGATGTGCGCGTTTCCCCACACCGCGCGCAGCAGATGGCGATAGGTCATCACCTTGCCGATATTCGCCAGCATGGCGCACAGCAAACGGTATTCGATGGGGGTGAGATGGACAATGGCATTGCTGCGAGTGACCTGGCGGCGCACGGTATCGACTTCGACATCGCCGTAGCGGAACAGGGTTTCGGCTGCGGCGCTATCCGGTTTGTTGCGGCGCAACAGGGCGCGCACCCGTGCCAGCAGTTCGCCCACCGCGAACGGCTTGGTCAGATAATCGTCCGCACCGGCATCCAGCGCACGGATCTTGTCACCTTCTGCCGCGCGTGCGGACAGCACCAGTACCGGCATCTCGGAATGGGCGCGCAGTTCGCGGATGAAGCCGATGCCGTCGCCGTCCGGCAGGCCGAGATCGAGTACGGCGAGTTGTGGTTTCGTCCTATGTACTTGCGCCATACTTTGCGCCAGAGTTCCGCATTCCAGCACGCGGTGGCCCTCACCTTCCAGCGCGGAGCGCACGAAACGCCTGATCTGGGTTTCGTCTTCGATCAGCAGGATGTTGGCTGGCTCACTCATCGTCCGTTTCGATGGCCGGCGGGTCGCCCAATGGCAGGGTGAACGTCACGCAAGCACCGTCGCGGTTGCTGGCACGTATCTCGCCGCCGTGCGCTTCGACGATGCTGCGGCAGATGGATAAACCCAGCCCCATACCGGGAACGCTGGATTCGGCGTCACCGCGCTCGAACAGTTCGAACACCTTGTCCAGCTTGTCTGGCGGGAAACCGGGGCCGCTATCGCGCACCAACACGGCAGCATTGTCGCCCTTGATTTGCGCGCTGATGGTGATGATCGAGAGAGGCGGCGCATATTTGGCGGCGTTTTCCAGCAGGTTGCACAACACCCGCTCCATCAGCACCGCATCGAATTTCAGCAGCGGCATGTCCGGCGGCAGCAACACCTTAACCGGATGTTGCGCCAACGCCGTACCGAGCAATTTAATGCTGGCACCAATCACCTCTTCAATGGGCTGCCATTCCTGATTGAGCCGGATGTTCTCGGCGCGCAGCTTCGCCATATCCAGCAGGTTGGACACCATGCCGTTCAGCCGCAAGGCCTGTTCGCGCATCGCTTCCACCATGTCGCGTGCCACCGGAGGCAACGGAGGTTGTGTCAGCGCCAGCATGTCGGTCATTCCGTAGAGCGCGGTCAGCGGGGTGCGAATGTCGTGCGACAGCGCGGAGAGAATCGAGCTGCGCAGGCGTTCGCCGGTCATTTGCAGTTGCGCGCGCTGCGCCACTTCGACGAAGTGCAGACGCTCGACGGCGATGGCGACCAGCGAGGCAACGGCTTCGTAGAGTGCTTGTTGCACGTCGAGCGTGGCGGAAGTGCAAAAATCGACGGCGAGAACGCCCCGAACATAGGTGGAGCCGTGCAGCGGCAGGAACAACCAGTGACGCTCCCCATCCTGCAGGCTGCGCGTTTGCGCCTGTTGCATGGCCGCAAATGCTGCGGCGGATTGCAGCTCTGAATCCAGGCGAACTTGACCAACCGGATGCAGTGCATTGTTACGGCGCATCAGCAACACGCTTTCGCAGCCCTGCGACTGCAACAGGAAATGATGCGTTGTGGCCGCCACCTGTTCCAGCGATGATGCGCCGGCAAGCTGGCTGGCGAGTTGATACAACGCATGCGCTTGTCGTTCGCGTTCGATGGCAGCGATGGTCTGGCGTTGCAAGCCGATGGTCAGGTTGCCGATGATGAGTGCCACCACCAACATGACCGCCAGCGTGACCACGTATTGCATATCGCCCACCGTAAAGGAAAAGATCGGGTGGATAAAAAAGAAATCCAGCAGAATGGTACTGAGAAAAGCCGCGACGATTGCCGCATATCTTCCCGCGCGTGCAGCGACGATGGCGACGGCAAGCAGATAGAGCATCGCAATGTTGGCGGGATTGAGCAAGTTGCGCAACGGCCAGGCCAACAGGGTGATCGAGACGCAGGCCGCGACGGCCCACACCAGCCGCGCAGCCGCGCTGCGCGGCTGGTGAAATACGGCGATTGCCGGAGCGAAACGGCCCTGCGGGCGAACCGCGCTCACGACATGTAGAGATGGATGAGATTCATGCGGACGGATTATTCCAGCCCGGAAATAAAAAAGCTGTAAAAATTCATCGGCAGCCAGAAGTTGAATCTGGAGGGCTATGCGGCTTGACTGATCGCCGCCGCGCACTCCGTCACCAGCTCCGGACCCCGGTAAACCAGGCCGCTGTATAGCTGTACCAGTGCCGCCCCGGCCTTGATTTTTTCGGCGGCATCCGCGCCGCTCAAAATGCCGCCCACGCCGATGATCGGCAATGCGCCTCTCAATTCGGCGGCCAGTTGGCGTATCACGGCGGTGGATTTTTCGCGCACCGGCGCGCCGCTCAACCCACCTGCTTCCGCGCCATGCGGCAGATTTTCCACACCTTCGCGCGACAGCGTGGTGTTGGTGGCGATCACGCCGTCGATGCGGTGCTTCATCAGCAAATGCGCGATCTGCGCAATCTGTTCATTTTCCATATCCGGCGCAATTTTCAGGGCGATCGGGACGTATTTGCCGTGCATATCGGCGAGCTTCTGCTGCTCATCCTTGAGAAGTTTCAGCAGGTTGTTCAACGCGTCCTCGTCCTGCAACTGGCGCAGGTTCTTGGTGTTGGGCGATGAGATATTGACGGTGACGTAGCTGGCGTGCGGATATACCTTGCGCAGGCAAATCAGGTAATCGTCTGCCGCATTCTCGATTGGTGTGGCGGCGTTTTTGCCGATGTTGATACCCAAAATGCCGCGATAACTGGCGCGCCGCACGTTTTCTACCAAGCAATCCACACCATCGTTGTTGAAGCCCATGCGGTTGATGATAGCCTGTGCTTGTGGCAGACGGAACAGGCGCGGTTTGGGGTTGCCTGGCTGAGGCAGCGGCGTGACGGTGCCAATCTCGATGAATCCGAAACCGAGCGCGGCCAGCCCGTCGATACATTCCCCGTTCTTGTCAAGACCGGCGGCAAGCCCCACGGCATTGGGAAACATCATTCCCATTACGGTGCGCGAATTATCTGCCGGGTGAGCCGCGATAACACTGCTCAAACCCAATGATTGCGCCGACTTCAGGCTGCCCAGAATAAGATGGTGCGCGGCTTCCGGATCAAGCTGGAACAGGGCGCAGCGAAATAATGAGTACATTCAGTTACCTTTTTTCATGGGATCACAGATTGGATTTTAAGTCAGCCTGCAAATCTTTTTTATCCCGGATAATCCCTTAGGCCGTCATTCCGGCGAAGGCCGGAATCCAGCAATGAAAAACATTCCGCAAAGCGGACGAAACCAAAATGTTGTCCCACTTGCGTGGGAAATTGTTTAACCATCTGGATACCGGCCTTCGCCGGTATGACGCAATTTTTCTAGTGAATTATCCAAGCTTATAGCAATTACTCTTCATCCGTGCTCATGACAGACCCTTCGTGTGGGCTCAGCACAGGCTTGTCAATCATACGCCAAAGCCCGTCTATCAAACCCTGCGTGGGCTGGTAGTTAATCTTGTAGGCCATCTTGCGGCTGTGCTTGATCCAGTAGCCCAGATAGACGAAATCCAGATCGAGTTTCCGGCACAGTTCGATTTGCCACAGCACGTTGTAAACCCCGAAGCGCGTGCCCGGAAAATCCGGCTCGTAGAAAGTGTACACCGATGACAGGCCGTCGCTGAGCAAATCGATCACGCTGACTATGCGCAATATGCCCTGGTCGCGAAATTCCACGAGCAGCGAATCGACATGGCTTTGCAGCAGGAAATTTTTATACGACTCGTGGTCGTCACTGTCCATACCGCCGTCTTTGTGGCGTGCACGCTGATAGCGTTGATAAAGATCGTAATACTCCGGATTGTCTTGCAACCGGTGCAGGCTGACATCCAGATTAGCGTGCAGCGCCCAAGCTCGCCGTTGCGAGCGGTTCGGCCTGAATTGCTTTGCCAGAATGCGTAGCGGAACACAGGCGCTACAGCTGCCGCACTGTGGGCGATAGGTATAGGTTCCGCTGCGTCGGAAGCCGTGATGCAACAGTTCAGAATAGACCTGCGTATTGATCAGAAAAGCGGGCGTGGCGACCTGCGAGCACGCCGACAGGTCGGGCAGGTAGCTGCACGGATACGGCGCTGTCATATAAAAACGAAGCGCGGAGAGCGGAATGTCGTTCAGCAGGCTCATGCGAAAAGATCGGGGTCGAACTGCCAGTGGGTAATCGGCTCACAGTTTACCAATTCTTTCAGCCGTGCGATAAATTCGTTGCGTGGGATTTCGCGCGCGCCGAGCGAAGCAAGGTGCGGCGTATTCATCTGACAGTCGATCAAACCCGCCCCGAGCCCGGTCGAAGGGACGGACTGCCAGCGCTCAAGCTGCGCGGCCAGATGCGCCAGCGCGATTTTGGAGGCGTTGCTGGCATGGCTGAACATCGATTCACCATAGAACATACGCCCGATGCAGACGCCATACAAGCCACCGGCCAGTTTATCGTCAACCCAGGTTTCCACCGAATGCGCATAACCCATCCGGTGCAATTCGCAATAAGCCGCAATCATGCCCTCGTGTATCCACGTTCCGTGATGGCCACCAGACTCATGATTGATGCGTGGCGCGGCACAGCCGCGCATCACCTGCTCAAAAGCAGTATCGCAGCGTACTTTATAAGCATGGTTGCGCAGCACTTTGGAGAATGAACGGGAAATTTTAAATTCGCCTGGAATCAGCACCATGCGTGGATCCGGGCTCCACCACAGGATCGGGTCGCCCGGGTTGAACCATGGAAATATTCCGTGGCGATAGGCATCCAGCAGGCGCGAAGCAGACAAATCACCTCCCGCCGCAAGCAGTCCATTTGGCGAGCGCAGGGCGCGCTCGGCAGACGGAAATGGCGCGTCGCCGGTTAGCCACGTAATCAAACCTCAGTCCCTTTCAAAATATTATCCCTTGAAGCTATTTTGTGGTTATATTGCCACGAGTGAAAGCAATTAGCTTGTGAGGTCGACAATGTTATCGGGCATATTTGGCAAAAAATCTGATCATCCCCTCGCGGATATCAAGTCTGCACATGCGTTATTGAATGATTTGCCGAAAAATGACGCTCACAAGATGCTCATGGAGCTATCCGAATGGATAGAGTCAGTGTCAGATAATACCGATTTCAAGCTGGATCACCAGTTCGCCATCCTCCTGCTGCTCGACGAGACTGCGCAGCCTTATGTTCGTAAGCTGGCACGCGATTATTTTGCGCCGCAGGAACTGGGCAAGTTTCAGGAAAACCGCCTGTGGCTGGTGCTGGGCAATCTGTTCCGCCATACCGCCAAGGCTTACTGCGCGGTGTTCAGCCGCTATTGCAGCGGCGATAAAGGTGCCAGCGCCATCAAGCCGCATGTGCCTTTGCTGGCGGCCCGTGCGTTACATTCCATGACCGGGCGGTTGAAATATATTTGCACACATTACGGCCCGATCGATAAAACAATTTGGGAAAACCTTGCCCAAATTTACCGGCATGCCGAGCAGCAACAATATCTGGATACGCCGCTTGATCTTTATTCCGGCACCTCCGGCAGCACTACGGTAAAACGCCAGATAGGGCATTTGCTTGGATGGTATGGCTGCGGGGTCGATACCCTGAATCCGCTCTGTATGCACTTGACCGAGCGCCTTGTGGCCCAGCACTCTTCCGATATCCATATCGGTGCGCAGCAGGATGAGGATAGCCTGTTCAGCTTCGACCTTGATCACCCTGCCGCCCCGATGCGCGTCAAGGTGGGCGCTGCTGCGCATCCCTCCACCCGTTTTATCGGCATGGCGGCAATGCTGCCCAAACTGCGCGACTTGATTAAAATGCTCGAAAAAAATGTCGTCCCGGAAAACCTCATCCTGGGCGGGACATACGATGCAGAACCGGTGCGCGAGGCAGTGCAATTTCTCGCGGATTATTTGTCTGACCCGCCCTTACGGCGTAATGCACGGCGCAGCATCAAGGTGAATTTGAATGTGACAAACGGCTTTGCCAAGGTAATCGAGCGCACCGATGTCGGGCTGAATTTCAGCGAAGACCAGCCTGCACTCTGGGAGATAGGCGACATCAGCCTCAGCGGTTTCTTTACCGTGTTGCCGACGCAAGGGGCGGATGAGCTTCGCATCGGCAGCCTGCTCGGCATCCAGCCTGATGGCGTGCCGCACTGGGGCGTTGCGGTGGTGCGCCGCATGATGCGGGACGACGCAAACCGTTTGCATGTGGGTGTGGAAATGCTGGCTAACCAGATATCCGGTGTGGCCTTGTCGCAAAGCGGCGGTGGCAACGAAGAATTTGAAGATGGGCAACCCGCGCTGTGGTTGCATGAAAAACAAGGCACCGCATCAGGAGAGACCAATTTACTAATGAAGGCAGGCACATTTTCCGCGCATCGCAGCTTGCTGGCTCAACTGGACGGAAAAAACTATTTGTTGATTCCAAACGGTTTGCAGGAAAGAGGCATTGATTACGATTTGGCAAAATTCCGCGTTATTGCGCAAGAAAGGCCAGAAAATCCTTAGCGATTCTTTGTTCGTTGGAAGTAAATAGATTGATATTTTGAACAGCGGTTTTCCGGCGGGATTGTGATCAAGCTATGCAACGCATAATAAAAAATTTCTAAACAGGGAATTTCCAAACGACATTGGAAGTTTTTCTACTCCAGTTTGTTCGGGTTCTCAATCATTTGCTGATAAGTTATGTTTTGCAGGGCAACGCCATCGTTTGGCTGCACATCTTGAAATTCAATGCCGTGGTGAAATTTGCTGGATTCTGGGACATCGGCAACTTTATCGGTATTCACGGCACGAATTGCCCCTTGAAGTGACATGTAGGTTTCGGTATTTTGAAAAGGAACACGGAACACCAGATTGAGGATGTCTCCCTTTTTACCTAGAGCTTGATTGGCACCTAAAGAAACTCCTTTGGGGCTTATATCGGAAATAAGTGCAGATACCTTTTTCTCCGCGCCCTGTTTGTCGTCGTTCACCGATACGATAATACGGGTTTTTGCTCTGCGTACCTTGCGTACCTCGACCCCTTCTATCCTTTTTGGAATCGAAAGGTGCAGATATTCGTAATGAAGTCTATGCGCCAGATTTGTTGCCCTGATTATCCGCTCTATGGTGCAGGAGAAACCAAAAGCAATCCGGCCACAGAAGTAACGCATGATAACTTGGTCTCCCTCCAGGAGCCTTATCTTGTTGGGTATAGTGACCATCAAGCTGGTTTCTTTAATAAAGCCGACTACTTTGACAAAAATGCGCTCTTTGGACATTTGCGCGGGGAGTTCAAGATTTATCTTGTCTCCCACTTTCAACCTCATGTCATCGAAAGTGTAGATTCTAGTATTTGTCATACGATTAACTCTTGGTTCGATAAATCATAGATCCGCTGTAGCGGGGGTATTCGCACTTCGTAAATAAAAAACGTCGGTTAAAACGACGCTTCGCAGAGCATTATTGCTATACCAAGCTAAGGGTTTGGCTGTCAATTACCTACGTATCTGTAACAATTCTTGCCGCCGCGTTTTGCCAAATACATTGCGGCATCTGAGATTTTTACCAACTGCTCTGGCGTTTCTCCATTGTCGGGGTAAAGTGCAATGCCGATACTGGCGCTTACCGAGATGTCTTTCCCATTGAGCACAAACGGATGGGCGATGGCGTCGATTATCGTTTTAGCAACACGGTCTACGCTGTTCGATGTTTTTACGTTGCAGAGAATCACTGTAAACTCATCGCCACCCATCCGCGCGACCGTATCAGAATCACGCACACAGGCCAAAATCCGCTTAGCTGCCTCACGCAGAAGAGCATCGCCTACATCGTGTCCAAGCGTGTCGTTGACGAGCTTAAACCCGTCGAGATCGAGAAAAAGCACCGCGATTGATTCTTTGTCTCGATATGCCCTTGCTATTGCCTGATTGAGGCGATCGTAGAACAAGATGCGGTTAGGGAGTTCTGTAAGGGAGTCGTGATGTGCAAGATGAAAAACCTGTTCATTTGCTTGCTTAAGGCGATTTGTTAATTTCCAAAGAAAGCGGGCTTGAAAACCGCCGACAACATTCTTGTTGCCCAGCTTGTCTTCGGCATAAGTGGTGACACTTTCATCAGCTGTGAGGTTAAACGCGATACAAGGGCGGCACGCTGCTATCGCTTCTGAAAGATCAGAGAATCTCGTTATTCCATGTTTTGCGGCAATTGCAAATGCTTGAGCTAACGGGTTTACATCAACTACTCCGACAATGAAAACATGGGGATCTTCGAGAAGAATATCCATCATTGCAGAGCCGCCGCGCCCCGCTCCTATGATAAGCACTCTTTGTGTGCTTGAGGTTGATTCCATCATTGCAAATTACTCGGTTAATATTCGAAAATACATTCGAACAATTCCATTTTATCCAGCGGGTAGTTACTCGTTCACCTTGCAATGTGTAACTAGCAAAATCATCAATAAATGGAGCTGCGAAACTGAAGTTTTATAGTATCAATACACAGTAATTTTTAGCTGACAAATACTGACAATTCAACCCGGAAGAGGGCGTTCAAAATATTAGCCGGCGCGGGGTGAGAGATGGTGTGGTGCGTTGACTCTTTTTTTGAAGAGCTAAAGTTTTGTTGATATTTGCCGATAGCCCATATTAAGAAAATTAAGTTTGAGGGCGTTACTCAGACAAAATCAAAGGGGCCGCTAATATGAGCACAAAATTTACTTTCAATGCGCATCAATACCATTCGTCCCACACACAATCCTTGCACACGGTGTTTTTTCGGGATAGCGCCGAAATAACACTCGCAGAATTTTATACAGCCTTTTTTCAGCGAGTAAGGGGGACACAATGAACAATACATCTCAGGTCGCAAAAAAACAGTTGCTATCCTTTAACCTGAACGAATATCCGTTTCCCAGCGTCAGTGACGAAGAGTGGGAGGCATTGGGTGTAAATCCCTTCAAAGACATAGAAGGGAAAAAACATCCAGATGCAGAACAACTCACCTACAATATTAATCAGGCTTGAAGCCCACCCACCGGCGATGCTTTCAAGCGGTAGATAACAAACTTTTTGGGGTAGTGGGGTATATGCGTCAGCGTTCCCGCAATGGGTACGGTGCAGTGCTTTGGTTTGGGTGTCGCTGACAGTTGCTCGTATTTTGTAGGACAAATACTGATAGATGCTTTCCAAACGCGGTGATATTATCTACTGCGAAAATTGGTGGGAGTAACCCACTTCGACGAACTCACCCTCCATTCATGGACGCTGCCCAATACACCGAAATGCAGAGCTTCTCTGCGCTTGTTGATCGCATCTATCAAGGTGCGACCGACCCCGGCGTGTGGCAGGAAATTATCCAGGACATTGCCGCGTGGATGGAGGCGCCAAAAATATGTTTGTTTACGCCGCAGCATGTGCCGGCGGCGGGGGGCTTTCTGTTTCCGCATGGCCTGACACCGCGTTTCTACGAACTCTGGCCGACACACCATAAGCCTGCGGATTTATGGGTGGAGCGGGCTGTCGAGCGCGGCCTTATCGTGCAGGGAAAAGTCGTTGCGGGGGAAGAGTTCGTGCCGGCGGCCGAACTCGCGGAATCTCGGTGGTACCGCGAAGTTCTGGCCACCGAGGACGTGTTCCGTCTGCTGACCAGCGTCGTCTTCGATGGCAGCGACGGCCAGAATCCCTGCGTGGTCTGTTCGTTGTTCCGGGGGATCAATGCGGATGCGTTCGATGACGACGACAAGCAAAAGCTGTCGCTGATCCTGCCGCATATTTCGCGCGCACTGGGCGTGATGCTCAAGCTGCGCAATGCCGAATTCAAGCTGGTCGTCAGTTATGCCGCGCTGGACCGCATCGGCGCCGGTGTGCTGCTGATGGGCGGGGATCGCTCGGTTCTGTTCGCCAACCGCGCGGCAAAGAACATCCTAGCCGAAGACGATGGCCTGTCCCTGCGCAAATATGGCGTAGGCGAGCTGGGGCGGCTGTTTTCAAGAGACGTGATAACCCAAACCGCCATCGACACCGCCTTGAGCAATGCCGTCGAACCGATGGCGCAAGCTGTGCCGCATTTTGCGCAAAGCGTACGTGTGTGCCGCCCATCCGGGCAACTGCCCTACTCCCTCCAGTTTTCGAGCCTGGCGAGCAACAATGAGTTCGGAGAAGGCATGGATGCCCCACAGATAATCGTCTTTATCTCCGATCCGGATCAGGAGATACAGGTCGACCCCGAGTTGCTCAGAAAAACCTATGGTTTGACACCTGCCGAAATCCGCGTTGCGGTGGCGCTCTGCCAAGATGGGGACATCGAGGAGGTCGCCGCTAAGATTTTCGTTAGCGTCCATACGGTGAAGAGCCAATTGAAGCAGGTCTATCAGAAAACTGGCGTTGATAACCGAACAAGACTCACCAAGCTGATCGTCTCCCTCGCTGCCGTTCGTTGAACATGATGGCAAAAATCCATGGTTTTTGCTTCATCTGCAACACTCCTTACTTCTGCATACGCAGATTTTGATGTGTTGCATCGACCAGTTGAATCCGCCAAGTATGACATCGCCAAGATCAAGCAATGGCGCTGGATAGAAGAGATTTGACGGGAAATTGAAAAGGCTTATTTTGCCTGGTCGGGGTGAGAGGATTCGAACCTCCGACTCCTGCGTCCCGAACGCAGTACTCTACCAGGCTGAGCTACACCCCGTTTAACCCCTCCCCAGCCCTCCCCTTGTCAGGGGAGGGAGCCGCTATCTCCTCACCTGACAAGGGGAGGCCGGGAGAGGTTGAGTCTAATATTGCCGCGTCGCGGCAAAGTGCGCCAATTCTAGCAAACATTGTTTGTATTTTGAATCGGCAAGCGCAACGATGGCCGCGCAGGCAAGATCCGCTTCGCGCATCGCCTGCTGACGGGTGAAATCCAGTGCGCCGGTGTCATGAATGATTTGCAGCACTTCGTCGAACTTTTCCACATCGCCCTGTTCGATCGCGCCTCGCACCACGGCGGCCTGTTCGGCTGTGCCGTGCTGCATGGCGTAAATCAAGGGCAAAGTAGGCTTGCCCTCGGCGAGGTCGTCGCCGAGATGTTTTCCGGTCTGCACCTCGTCGGCGGAGTAGTCCAGCACATCGTCGACCAACTGGAATGCGGTGCCGAGATGCATGCCGTATTTAGCCGCAGCCTCTTCATCTGCTGCGGTTGCCGCGCCCAGAATCGCGCCGAGGCGCATCGCCGCTTCAAATAACTTGGCGGTTTTGCAGTGGATCACGCGCATGTAGTTGGCGGCATCCACATCGGCATCGTGGCAGTTGAGCAGTTGCAGCACCTCGCCCTCGGCGATGGTGTTGGTGGCGTCGGCCAGCGTCTGCATCACGCGCATTTCGCCCACTTCAACCATCATCTGGAATGCGCGCGAATACAGGAAATCGCCGACGAGCACGCTGGCGGCATTGCCGAACAGCGCATTGGCCGTCTCGCGCCCGCGGCGCAATGCGGATTCGTCCACCACATCGTCGTGCAGCAGCGTAGCGGTATGGATAAATTCCACCACAGCCGCCAGATTATGATGGTATTCCCCACGATATCCGAAGGCATCGGCAGACAGTATCACCAATGCCGGACGCAGCCGCTTGCCACCGCTGTTAACGATGTATTCGCCGACTTGATTGATCAGCATCACCTCGGAGTGTAGGCGCGTGCGGATCACCTGGTCTACGGCCGCCATATCCGCCGCGATTAATTGCTTAAGGTTTTCCAAAAATACTTTCTATTCTGATTTATTTTGTTGCCGTGCTACGCCACCGGAACAGCGACATTCAAATTTGAGATTGTTGGAAAATAACGTGCTGCCCAAAATCTCGCCCCGTATAGGCTACTGCTTTAATACAAAAGTCTGTATTCCGCCTTCCCCTTTTTTTACCCTGCATATAAGGGGGTGTTTTATCGGCATATTTTCCGCAGTAAAGCTTGTTTTTCCTGTTACTCCGATACAATCTTTCCGGTTAATTAATGCTTCTCTTACCAGAGATGTATCTGTAGAACCTGCGCTCTTGATTGCGTCGGCAACCAGCATGAAAGTATCGTAAGACAAGGCGGCAAAACGGTCTGGTTTGGCTTTTCCGATATCCTTTATAAACTCATCCATTCTGGCTGATTTGTTGTCGGCGGAAAAAGTCGTATACGTAAGAGTTTCATTTACGGCATCTCCGCCCTTCAAATATTCTTCAGAAAAAAGGTCATCTCCACCAATGATGGGGAGGTTTAATCCGGCCTTTTTCAGCTCTTGGGCCAGGAGCACAGCTTCTGCAGCGCCTCCCGTATAGATCACGCCATGCAAAACATCGGGGCATTTCTTTATCGCACTGACAACCGCTCCGATATTGTGGCCTCCGGTAAGGGTATCGTAGGTGTCAGCCACCACTTTGACCGCTCCCTGATGTTTATCGAGCGCCTTCTTGAACAGCGAACTCAATTCTAGGGAAAAATCATCATCGGCAGCCGTCACCAATGCGTAATTAACATATTTCAACTCTGTCACTGCGTACTTTATTAAATCCTCCGTTGCCGTTTCATCGGGAACGGCTGTACGAAACACATATGAGCCGGTCGCCTTGAGTTGCCTCCTTGATCCTATGGAGATGAATAATGTCTTGGACTCGTTCATCAAATGAATAGGCGCAAAAGTAGAAGAGCCTGTAGGCGCCGCCAATATCGCGATGGCTCTCTGGCTGATAAGATCTTTCACAATTTTAGTGGTCGTGCCTATGTCGCTTTGATCATCAAAGTGGAGCACTTTGATCTCTTTGCCCCCTATTCCGCCCTGTGCATTGAACCGCTTGGCTGCGGCCAAAGCGCCCTCCACTACACTCATTCCATAGCTGGCCTCTTCACCCGTTTCGGGCCCGACAATACCTATAATCAGGGGTCTTTCGTCTTTTGCGGCTGTTTCCGGCGCCTTTGTTCCTTTTTTATCCGAGCAACCGGAAAGCAGCGACATCACCATTATTACAACAACCATAATGCTGATTTTGTTTGGATATGCATTCATGTGATTGTGCCTCACTCAAAAAGGGTGCTTCAGCTTATCAAACCCTGCTCTTCTAATATCGCCAAACTGGGCGTTGTGAGTATTCGGACTGGGTGCGTTGGAAGCGATGATGGCATGGTGTTGGAAACCACGCTTCTTGCAAATCGACTAACGTTTCAGGTATATGATTCAGAATCCCGGCGAATCAGAACAATTCACGTTGAATATATGCAGCCTACAGCCTCATCGATTTAATGGAAAAGGGTGCTACTGCTCACTCACGCACCAGCATCCACCTCCAGCAATTTATCCATATTCAGGATGAGAGTATCGACCAAACCCTCTTCAACATCAAATACTTTTTTTGCCTGATCAACCTTGGCAAAATACCCCCGCTTTGCGCGATCTTTGCTGCCAATGGTGAGTATGTACGGTTTCTCTTTTTGCTCTTGAAGTATGGTCAACTGCAACATTGGCGAAGAGAGGCCATAAGGAGCAAGGTCAGCCGGGTTTTCATCTACAAAGGCCTTTATTTCCCCGTTTTTTATTGCATACAGGTATTCCAGCACCTTTGCCATGGAGGCTATCCCGGCTTTAGGCTCAAGCATATTCCACTTCGACTGGTTCTGCACGATGACCACTCTGGGTGAGCCATTTTTAACTATTTCGAGCCGCTTCAGCTTGGCCGGGTCAAAATCCAGAATAGTCTTGTCACGCAAGGCATAAGTATCCTTGCTCACTTCTTTCTTGAGATCCGAATGCACGCGGTACACTTCCGGTCTTCCCTTGAACATGGCATACGCCACATTATTGGTGGGTCCCCTCTCTCCGAAAACAATGATCGTTTCCCCGTTTGCGGACTTCACACCCATTTCAACTTCGGGATCACCCAAACCGAGTTCGGCCAGTTTGGCTTGCTCAACCTTTTCAAACAGTACCGCATCCTTCCTGGATGTAACAACGTTTGTTAATAGCTTTTCTATCGCCTTGGTGTCCCCTTTTGCGCTTAACGGGTGTACCACTTGCCATCCGTCTTTTTCCCTAGCCACCTTGATCTGACGGTTTTCCTTGATGTAATTTATCCAGAATTCCGAGACATCCTTCACTGCGGTAGGCAACAGTTTTAGCTGTTCTTCCTTTAACTGCTTGACCGCTTCCTCTTTCTTGTCGAAGAAGAAGAATGCACCGCTCAGCGCGATTAAAACGATAAACCAGAAAAGCGTCTTCTTTGTAAAATTCACGTGCCCCGCCTTCTTCTGGCGGTTATGCCGAGACCCGTCACCAACAACAGTGAGGGCACAATCACAACGGAAAGCCAGAAAACAATTTTCCCCTGAATAGGCGTCATCAGAAGAGGTGTAAGGCCCGGTTCCTTTTTCCTTACCGAGATCAAGACATGCTCCTCTGCGAGCCAGTTAAGCATGTTCAGGAGAAAATCCTTGTTCCCTGCCTTCATGAATTTATTGCTTGCGAAGTCCGAATCCCCCACGACCAGAACCTTCCCCCAGGTTTTAAGGCTATCCTGCTCTGCCCCGGCCTTATTGTCCCCAGCTTTAATGTCCTTGGTTTTATTGTCGCCCAGGTTTACCTCCACCGCAGTGACTGCAACAACACTGATGGGGCCGCGTTTATGCTTGTCAGCGTTAAATTCTTCGTCTTCCCTGGTAAGCTTCTTCATGTCGCTGGTGACTGCCCAGCTCTTGTCGCTGGTTTTGGCGATATCGAAACTTCCCTTGGTGGGCTCTTCCTTTATATGAACTGAACGGGCAAACGGGAAAAAAGTAAATTGCTCGAATTCGCGGGTGACGGGGTGATTCTTGTCATATTGCACTACCACGGGTATGGCGATACTGCTGCCGGCAACTTGGCTCGTCTTGTCGAAAATAAGATCGTTCGTCAGCTCGAAGCCGAATCCGCCCAGATAACTGGTGAGCCTTGACAGACCGCCGCTGGGGTCAACCATGAAGAGTGCCCGCCCGCCTTTTTTGACGAATGCGGTTATTTTGTCCAGTTCGGATTGCAAATAGTCGGTTTCAGGTCCGCTCACCACCAATACGGCAGCATCCTCCGGCACCTTCTCTACGTTGACCAATGCCAGATCACGCACCTGATGGTTTTCTCTTTCGACCGCTTCTTTGACATACGAATAGCCATTTTCTTCTTTGCTGTCGATGCGCTTCTCGCCATGACCGGAAACAAAGTAGAAAACCTTGGTGTCTTTGCTGAGCAGTTTCAGCAGAGAATTGGTGAGCCTGTTTTCGGATTCGGTACCCTCGACAATCTCTTTTTTGTCGCCATGCTTCAGTATCGTCGTCCTGTAAGACGTAATCTCATACTTTGCCGTTTCTATCGGATCCCTGTCCGGGTCAACAAAGCGGAAGCTGAATTTTGGCGAGTGGTAGGAATATTCGCTCAACAGGTCGGACATCGCCTGCCTCGTCCTTTGGTCGCCGCGATAGAAGGCGATAGCCTCAACGTCCTCTTTCAGCGCTTTTAATATCTTGACCGTATGTGCGGAGAGGGTATACCTGCTGTCCTTGGTCAAATCGACTCTCACCTTGTATTTGACCGACATGCCGGCGACAAGCGCGATAATCACGAAAAACACCAGGCTCATGATCGCCGTATTAAAGGCGTACTTGGTGGAACGCTTGGTGATGAATTCCCTGATTTCCGGAAAATAGGTGTAGAAAAACAGCAGCAGCACCAAAAGCCCGACCCAGATCAGCGCCAATGGCATATTGCCCATCTCGCCGGTTATCGCATAAGTGATTCCCCCTGCTATCAGCAGAAAAGCGGCCAGTAGGCCCATTGGCGCAAACAATCCTTTAGCCTTCATTATCTCCACCTCTTCGTTTCCAGACTCCTGAGAGTAAGGAACAGGAACAGCACGATGAAACAAAGGTAGTAAATGATGTCCGCCGAATCCACGACCCCCTTCGACATGCTTTCTATATGCTCGTTAATCGAAAGATAACTGAGGAATCCGCCCAGCCCTGCAGATACCAACGGCGCGGAATAGCTTATCAACCAGAAAAAGAACAACATGGCAAAAGATATCGAAGCGGAGACAATCTGGTTTTCCGTCAACGACGAAGTAAAAAGCCCCAGAGAGATGGCAGACGCCCCCAGCAGAACCAAGCCCAAATAACCTGTCCAGATTGGGATCACTTCCGGCTGTCCCAACACAATAAGCAGAATGGGGTAAGTAGCCGTCATCAATATCATGGTCAGCACGACCACGAGGCAGGCCAGATATTTGCCGATCACCACGTCGATATCGTTGATCGGAAAGGTCAGAAGCAGCTCGATCGTGCCGGTTTTCTTCTCTTCGGCCAGGAGCCTCATGGTCAATAACGGCGTCATCATCAGCAAAATAATGCCAACAGTCCCAAACAGCGGCCTTATTACCGTCTCGTTGATGTTTAATAGCTGGTATTGCTTGGCCAGCATGGGATCGGATTGCGCCTGATAACTGACGATTGAAAAAGTGGCGGTGAGGTTATAGAAGAAATAGCCCGTCATCAGCAAAAACATGATGATCACGATGTAAACCGTAAGCGAGCTGAAATAGGATTTCAGTTCCCGGTTGAGGATAAGGCTGACATTTCTGATATTCATGCCTCCTCCTTCGTGACGAGTTTGATAAAAATATCTTCCAGGCTAACTTCAAGAAGGCGCATTTCAACAAGCTCGAATTTATTTCTTTCAATCATGGCCTGGATGCCCTGTCTTCCCTGTTTCTCATCTTCAAGCACAACAATAAATACATTGGCATCACCTGATGCCTGCTCTCTTTCAACTTCTTTGATGCCGCCCACGCGGGAAAGCTCCTGCTCGATCATCTGCACATCGCCGTTGATGCGCAAGAACATTCGCTTTGCGCTGTCCGTTGCAAGGTTTTCCGGCCTGTCTTCGGCCACCACTTTTCCCTTGTTGATAATAATCACCCTGCCGCAGAGGATGCTGACTTCCGGAAGAATGTGTGTGCTGAGAATAACGGTGTGCTTGCCCGCCAACTCCTTGATCAGATTTCTGATCTCCTTGATCTGCTTTGGATCAAGTCCTACCGTGGGTTCATCGAGAATCAAAACCTCGGGGTCGTTGACCAATGCCTGTGCAATGCCGACTCTCTGCCTGTATCCACCAGAGATCGTGCTGATCAACTTGTTGGAAACGTCGCTGAGGCCGCAGTCATCCATGACCTTGGCGGCTTTCCGGTTAACTTCCTTGGCGGGCGTCCCCTTGATGGCCGCCACAAAACGAAGATAGTCATCAACCTTCATGTCTTCATAAAGCGGGACCCTCTGCGGGAGATAGCCAATCCTTTTGCGCACGTTCAAGGAGTCTTCAAAACAGTTATAGCCTGCCACGATAGCCTTCCCTGTTGTGGGAGGGAAGAAGCAGGTCAGAATACGCATTACCGTTGTTTTCCCTGCCCCATTCGGTCCGAGAAAGCCCAGGATTTCTCCTTTTTCAACGGTGAAGCTTATATTGTCAACGGCGCGGAACTCGCCGTATTCCTTGGTTAGATTTTCGACTTCGATCATTGGATTTACTTTACCGATTAATGTTTTTAATAATAACAATAATTGTCTTTATGCCGCAACGCTGCTGCCAGAAAATTTCTTTATGCGACATACGGCACTACACAGAAAACTGGTCAATATCAAACACCCTGTATTCTTTCCGGCACGATTCAGCTTGGGGGGAGTTTTCCATGATGCAGCCCTTATCAGCCACGCTCGCGTATTCCTTGGATCCGAACAGATTAAGGCATATCCATCTGTTCTGCGGCTATGCTGAAGAGCTGTTTATTATAAAGAATTCCAACTGCTATCTTATATTATGCTACCATATCCAAGCAGGAGAGGCACTCTAAAAAGCGGCATATTAAATATTTCAGTACCCCGGGTATTAGATATTCCGGAGGCTCATAAAAAGGTAAAGGAGTTTATATTGTTATGAAAAAGCACCCCATGGGAAAGAAAGCCCTTCTTGGGCTATTGTCCATTCTGATCGCAGGAATTTCGAGTGCCAGCGCAGGCGAAGCTTCGGGTAGCAAGCCGGCAAAAAAAGAGGCCGTTAAGAATTATGACGAAATGGTGGTCGTACCAGCCGGAAAATTCATTTTTGGAAAACCTGGCGCAACCAAGGTAATCAAGTTGCCTGCCTTTGCGATCGACAAGTACGAAGTTACCAACAAGCAATATGCCCAATTCAATTTGGATCACAAATATGGTGCGGGCGGGGCCAATTACCCCGTAACCATGGTCTCGCTTGCCGATGCAAACGACCATTGCGCAGCGCTTAAAAAGAGACTCCCCACGGAGCAGGAATGGGAAAAAGCCGCGCGTGGCACCGATGGCAGAAACTACCCTTGGGGCAACCAGTTCGACAAGGTGCTTTGCATAACCAACGAAAACACCGTCGATGGTAAAACTTCGATCATCGCACCTGTCGGCTCATGCGAAAAAGGAAACAGCCCATACGGCGCCGCTGATATGGCCGGCAACGTGTGGGAATGGACATTCAGCAACGAAGACCGTTATAGCGTTCTCAAGGGCGGATCATTTTTCGAGGATAGAAATTTTGCCACGACTCACAGCAACCTTCTCAGCATTCCCGATGACGCAAAAGACTATGTGGGATTCCGTTGCGTAAAGGACATTAAAAAATAGTTAAACAGTACTGGATGGCTCAGTGTGCGGCCCGTTGCCCGCACTTTTGCCATCCGGTGCTACTGATGCAATTTATCATCCCACTGGATGGCACAGTAACGTCAACCAAGTGTCTGGTATTGTCGAACAACCTGCTTACGCTGCACTTATGGCTTGGCACACACAAGTTCTGGCTCAACATGTACCACGAACGGCCACATCAAAAACTTTAATCTTCGACCCTGCCAGATTGAATTTTACAAACTCAAATTAGCTATGAAAATAAAACCATCACATTGGCATCACTTTTTCGGGGGGATTGCACTTATTCTTCTGATTATTCAACTCATTTCAGGCTCTGTTTTGACGTTGTTTTATGTGCCTACCCTGAACGAAGCCTACGCCAGCGTCCAATATCTTTACAATGAGCTCGGCGCAGTAGCCTGGATAAGGGACACCCACCGCTGGGCCGCACTGTTCTTGTTTATTGCCGTCATAATGCATTTCATAAGAAGCTTCTTGAGAAAGGACTATCTCATCCGCGAAAGCAAGACTCTGTGGCTGACCGGTGTTCTTCTCTACCTGCCATTGCTGGGTTTTTTGTTTACCGGGGTTATTTTGGCTTGGGAATGGAGAGGCTATTGGTTCATGGAGATGGTGCCCAATTACGTGAACGAAATTCCCCTGATCGGTCCTCCTGTTAGCGAATTCCTCATCAGCGCCTTTACCCTGACCAGGGCGCTGGTTATACATATTATTATTCTTCCCGCTATCACATTGGTATTGATCGATATTCACTCCATCACAAAAATTAAAAAACGTGTGGGGGGACTCTCGCAATATCTTATCGAACATACTCCGCTCACCCTTCCGTTTCTGCTGGCTATTGCCATACTGGCATACGCCCTGCCGATGCCCTCTCAGGATCCCGCGATAATCCCGATGCCGCTGGAAGGTGAAAATCTGCCTACTGCGGAATGGTTCATTCTCATTTTCTATGTGCCCTATCTGTATTTTAAAGGGTTTCTGGCGACATTATTTGGCTTCTATATCCCACTCATTATTTTTCTGGTTTTGGCGATATTCCCTTATTATCTCAGAGGAAGAAAAACCAAAACCGAGAGTCCTGCTGCCCCGCATGAATCGCATGCTGTCGAAAAGAACAGCTTATTTTCAAAGATCATGACCCCTTTCCGGAGAGCTCTGGGAGCAAAGACTTATGCAAAAACCCTAGCCTTCATGACTGTTTTTCTTGTGGCAATGACCGTGTTCGCTCCATTTTTTGCCGTTACTCATAAATCCCCAACTTATGGCTGCAATTCATGCCACAACGTCACTATGGGCGAGCGTCTAGGGCTGCCTCCAGCCACCTTCAAGGATAGGGTGAAAAACCCCAATCTTAAAGACAATACATTTATGGTAGAACATTGGTTTTATCCGCAAGTTGTCTGGTAGGAAAAATCGGCGCGGCAATAATTCAATATTTTTAACGCGAAATACCGGATATGGCATTTATAGGCGGGTGTGTTTTCAAACAGCATGAAGGGAGAATGTTTTGATCCTGCAACGTAGTAAGTCATTTTATAGCCTGATATTATTTATCTGCACCATTGCGATAGCAGGCTGCGGTCGGTCGGGCAGCACCCTGCCCGGAGATGGGCCTGAAACCGTCGCAAAACGGTTCTATGAATTGATCTCGGCGGCCAAAATGGAAGGGGGAACCACGACCGCCAGTGAGGCATACAAGTTGGTCGATACCAAGACTTCCAATTTGACCGTACACCAGTTCCTGGAAATTATCAAACGCTACCCAGAAAAATTCGCGGTGGAAGTGGGCAAAGCCGAGATTAAAGGAACACAGGCACTGGTCGCCATAAGCTACAAGATGCCTTCCAGTTTTGGCGGCGAATATACAGTGCAAGAAGTTTTACCTCTTAATGTTGATCCCACTACCAATACATGGAAGGTTGATTTTACCGGCGATACCTATGGGATGCAGAAAGATGAAGCCATCGCGGCAAGCAAATCCGAAGCGCCACCGCCGGCCAAGCCTGAAGCTTCATCACCCGGAAAACCTGAATCATCCCCAAAGATCAAGTAATGAGCGCCTCCAAAACCAGTTATGGCCTGATACTGTGCGCAGCCCTCATGAGTGCAAATGCAGCTTTCGCACAGGATAAACACGACCATGCCCATGCCAAAGACCCGGTCAGCACAAAAGACATGGCTGATATGCACAGCCATGGCGGCGCCAAAGACCAGGTTATATCGGCAACTCCGATCAAGGAGGTGGTGCTACCCGAAGGCCTCAGTTCGGCACAGTCGATAGCCATAGACTCGACCGGGCGCCTCTGGTTTACGGAAAAGGTCGGTAAAAAGCTGGTCATGTATGACCCGGAGAAACAAGAGTTCGCAACCCACTCCCTTCCTCCCTCTTGGGGGAATATGGGGTTTTCAAACATCACCATGGGGCCGGAAGGTGACATCTGGTTTACCGCAACCCGCTGGGTTGAGGGCACGGAAGAACCCCATATCATTGGACGTTACTCACCTGCGGATGGGTATTTTACGAAGTATGCCATTCCACATCATTCAGTTCCCGAAGAAATGATCGTGGATGCCAAGGGCACGATATGGTTTTTTGCTTCAAATAAAAACAATCTGTATCGCGTCGACCCCAAGACTTTTGCGCTGAAAGGATATCCCATTCCCACCGCCAACGGGAACCCCAAGAGTTTGGCTGCCGATCAAAAAGGCCATATCTGGTTTGTCGAATCCACTGCCAATAAAATAGGAGAATTCATTCCGGAGCAGGAGGTATTTTATGAACATGAATTGCTCACTCAATATGCAAACCCAAGGAAAATCTCCATAGATAAGCAAGGAAGGATATGGTTTCTGGAAGTGACAGCAAACCGGATCGGTTTGTTCTCTCCCGAGTTGAAGCGATTTGATGGAGCCATTATTCCCACCTCTGGCAGTTCGCCATCTGCGCTTGTCAATGATGACAACGGGAATGTCTGGTTTCTGGAATACAAGGGAAATAAAGTGGGTGTATTTAATCCGGAGAAGGCGACCTTTCATGAATATGATATTCCCAACTACGCCAGTTTGCCGGCAGACATGGTGATAGATCGCAAACGATCCCTGCTCTGGTTCACTCAAAGCGCCACAGAAGCAAAGCGGCTGGGTATGCTTTCCATTAACGAAGTGCTGGCAGCAAGCAACAAGCAGAATAATGCTCCTCAAACTTCCCCTGAGGAAAAGGCTCCGTGGGGTAGCTCGACCATATGGCTTGTTTCTCTTTTCATAATTATTGGTATCGCAACACTAGGCGGATGGTTAGCCATAAGATCCCGCAAAAGCGGGCATTCATAAATCAAACCCTTGCCGGTTATAGCTGCACAAGTTTTGTCCCGTCAATATGACATGCACTCCGCTTTATGAAACTTTTCGGGCTTTGGCGTATCGATATGTTTGGTTTGGTTTATTGTTTATATTGCTCTTGGCAACACAGGAAGCTGCATTCGAACTTTGCGCTGCTTCCTGCAACCGGGCAGTCGAGTCCTTCACACAATTTTAGATAAGGATAATGCAGTGAAAATAGCAGCAGTTTTTTGGATAGTTCTCGGTAGCTTCCTATGCTCGCCGTCATGGGGCGCCGATACCTTCAAGTCCTTCAAAATGCCCACGGCATACACCTTGCCGACAAGAATTGCTATCGACAAAACAGACAACGTTTGGTTTATCGAATCAAACCTTAATAAAGTCGGCAGGTATCAGCCTGCCAAGGGCGTTTTTTCCGAGCACAATATCCCCACCCCCTCAAGCGCTCCATCTGATATAACCATCGACACTACGGGCAAGCTGTGGCTCACCGAATCAAATTCTAACCAGATCGGTGTTCTCGACCCCGTCTCTCTGTCATTCAAGGAATATGATATCCCCACGATAGCAAGCGATCCTGAAAGGATTGCGTCGGATCACCGCGGGAATATCTGGTTTACTGAATTTTATGGCAATAAGATTGGTATGTTCGACCCCAGGAAAGAGGCCTTCCGGGAATATCCGATCCCTACGCCCGACAGCCGCCCATTTGGCATTGTCGTGGATAAAAAAGGCATGGTATGGTTCTTGGAAACCGAGGGCAACAAACTGGCCCGGCTAAATCCACAGGATGGTGCAATTCAGGAATTTGCATTGCCAAAATCCCACGAAACCCCCAGGGATATTGCCATAGACAAGTCAGGAGTGCTCTGGTTTGGTGGCCACATAGGGCGCAATTTGATGACATTCAACCCCGCGACGAAAAAATTCAAGTCCTTTCTGATGTCAAATAACGGTGCAATTCAAAGCTTGGTCGCAGGTGCTGACGGAAAAATATATTGCACCTTGCTAACAAGCAGCAGGATAGCCGTGTTCAACCCCGCAACTAGTACGTTTTTGGAATTGGAAGTTGGCATTGGCAAGAGCAAACCCAACGGCATTGCGGCGGATTCAAAAGGAAATATCTGGTTTGTTGATAAAGATAAGGACACCCTGATCAAACTGGATGCGGTGATCGCTGCAAAACTGTGGGTAAAATGAACCCAGCAGGATACTGTGAATTGATCCGCATCTTGCCCTAGAAGGCGTGCAGAATATGAAAAAATACAAATTGGTAGCGGGTTTATTTGTTCTTGTAATTGTCGTGGCGGTTGGCGCAGTGGCTGTTCCTAACCCATTAAGCAAGCTAATCACGGATGAGGCAAAGTACCGTGGCTATCTTCCCTATACTACTGACGAGGCCGTTACGCTTGCCTATACCCGCTGCACCACCTGCCATCCTGCCGACAAGATGCTCAAATACTGCGCTCGATGCGGCCCGCCTTTTGTTGTTGTTACCCACTCCATGAAAAAGTATACGGAATTGATGATCCAGAAAGGCGGGAAATTCAAGCCTTTCTCCGATGCGGAGGCGGTTGCGATTGCGCAAGTTTGGAACGGTTTGGTCGGCAATTGGGAGCCTGACTGGGGCTCCAAGGACGTCCATAAGCTCCTGCAAGGAGATCAGGCGCTGATTCGCTTGGCCGAAACCCCATTATCGGAAAGACCAATAGAGTCGGCGTTGAAGAACAAACAAGCACCAGGCTCCCATAAAGAGAACAGGGAAGCCATTCCCTGATTATTTTTCTTTGTATTTACACTTGCAGATACCATTCCTGACATATTGAATGATCTGCTTGATCTGCGCATCGGTGAAGGTTTCCTTCCAACTCGGCATTGACTCGGAAAACCCCACCGCGATCCCACCTGATTTGGTAGCCTTAAAAAGGAACTCGTCTGTCCGTGACGACAGCAACTTGGCATCACTCAAATTACGGGGCTTCACCCCTTCCCCGAGAGTATCCGCGAGAGGGCCATCTCCTTTCCCGGTTTCCCCATGGCAAGGGGAACAGTTCGCAATGAAGTTATCCTTGCCCGCCTCGCCGGTGTACGTTCCGGTATTGCTGGGGTCAAGCTCTATATGGGAGCGACTCCTTTCCTTCTTCAGCAGTTCTTTAGCGAATCCCGCGTCGGGAAAAGCCATCATGCTCAAGCACAGAACGACAGAGAGGGCTCTCACTTGGCAATTTTTCATTTTGCGCTCCTTTGCTGACTACGAAACATCCAGGCTGAATTTTTGACACTGCCCTGACGGGCATGGCAAAGAGGCCACCCCTGATAATGAAACTCGCCATGCCCGTTTCCCCCTATCCAACTTTCCCCCGCAAGCGGGATAACCAGAGACTTGGCTGCGGTCGTTTGCAGCCTAGTCGAATGGCTAGTTGTTTTACCCAGAAAGAGCAAACAAATCACTTCGCGAGCTTCACGTTAATATGCGCTATTCCAATGCATGGCTGATTGAGTCGATGGGGTACGCAGTATTCTTGCCATGAATTTCTGTTTTTTCACTCTTCTTCCGCTCAACGGATTCCCATCGCCGCGCCCCCAATATTTGATTGGCCACAGCATGGCCGCAAGCGAGGCGATCACGTACTGACACCCCGCCTTTGTAATTGGCCTCGAGGTGGAGCCCGTGTATTTGTTGCAAACGTGCCGTGATTGCCTGCATCCGCGCCTGGTAGGTGCCGTGATACAGCGGCAACGCTTCCTGATGTCTGTCGATCCGCATCATCTCAGGATCGGCTTTTAAGCCGATCAGCGGACGCAAGGTTGCGAGCGCTTCATCCGCGAGACGCACGTCGTCCCAGTCCGCCACCTGGGGTGCGCGCGCGCCGCCGAGATACGAAGTCAGCAGGATTTTCCCCTGAGGCGCGCGATCCGGAAACAGGGTACTCATCCACATATTGCCGGTCAGGATTGAACTCTCCCCCTTGGGTGCCAGAAATCCTGTGCCATCGAGCGGATGCCCGACAGATTCGCGCGCCAAGCCGGTATGCACCACCGCGAGGCGGGCATAGCCTATTCCGCGCAGCAACTCCGCCAGTTCGTTGTCCGTTGAAGCCACCAGCGCCGCAGCCGCAGGGGCGGGTGTCGCCACAATCACATGGCGCGCTGACACGGTGCGCTGTCCGCGCGGTGTTGTCGCCGCGATCTGCCAGCCGCCCTCTTCGCGAACCAGCTCTTCCGCAGAATGACCGGTGCGCAGGTTTACGCCGGGGAATCTGGCCAACGCCTCCACCAGCGTGCCCATGCCGCCACGGAAGGAAAAAGTTTCGGTAGTGCAGGCGGTGCGACGGCGCAATACACGGTTAACCAGTATCCCCACGCCGATGCTGCCATAGCGCCGCTCCAGTTCGGCAAGGCGCGGCATGACGGCGGCGGCGCTGGCCTGCTCCGCATCTGCCGCCAGCGTCCCGGCAATGAAGGGCTCCATGGCCTTTTCCATTATTTCATGTCCAAGCCGGCGGGTGATAAATTCGCTGACCGGCTCGTCTGCACGCCCGCTGGAAAGGATAAATGGCTCGGCAAGCAGGCGCAGTTTGCCGCGCAGGCTCCACAAGGGTGACGCAACCATGGCGCCCAGACGCATCGGCAGTGCCTTCAGGCGGCCCTGGTGTAAGAGGTAACGGCGCGCTTCGGCGGCAGGTAAACGTGCTGTCTTTGACGGCTCTAGGCCGACCTCACGCACAAGCTCCGCAACTTCCGGGCGAAAATTCAACACCATGGACGCAGCGCGCTCGGTGAGATAACCGTCCTGTCCGGTACTCAGTATCTTGCCGCCCGGACGCTTGTTGGCCTCCCATACCTCGACGGACAGGCCACTATGCGCCAGCCACCAGGCAGAAGCCAGCCCTGAGATACCACCGCCAATTATGAGTACGTCGAGCTTATCCATTGCTATGCTGTTCGTTTTTATTTCTCGAAATTTTCAGAATTTTACTTGTTTGTCTTGAGTTGCGCCTTCATTTTTTCGAGCAAATCCCGCCCCAGCAGATCGCCCGGATTCTCTCGCGCCGCAACGAAATTTCGGATGGTATCAAAGCGTTTGTCGGCTTCCGGATTATCCTTGAGGCGCGGCACGCGATCACGCGCGATCTCATAGGCATCGAAGCTCAATTCCTGCATCCCGAATCCCTTCATACGCTGCACCGCGCGCATCATCGCGTTATTGCGATAACGCGTCAGGTCGCTTGAGGTGATGCGCTTGACGCCCTCTTTGCGCGCATTAAATTCGGCGGCCTTCTTGATACCCGCACGATTAAAGTCGGGGGCCGACAGCACACGCGCCAGCGCATCTTCATCCCATTCCACGCCGCCGGTCAACTGGGCGATGGCCTCCTCCGCATCGGCGCGCTCCACGGTTGTGGCGCGCCGTTTTTTGGCAAAGCTTTCCGCCGTGCTCTCCAGCGCAGGCGCAACGAACATGCGCACCTGGTGCGCTTTTCCGGCGAGAAACTCATTGAGCAACTGTTCCGACTCGTCTGCCCATGGCAAGCTGCGACCGGGTTGCTGTTCCGATTCCAGCCGGTCCAGAAGCTTGATGTTTACTTCCAGACGACCTTCGGAACGTGCGACATCCTCGGCAATCGCGCGTACGCCTTCCTGCAGAAAAACGGGCATAGATGCCAGCCGCTCCCGTGCCTGCTCACTCCAGGGCAATGCATCGCCAGCAGTTTTACCTGACGCTTGGTGAGTTGTTTGTTCTGCTTCCTCCGGTTGCTTACCGGGGCGGGGTGGCCCGTTGCTGCCGAAACGTTTTGCGGACAAGGTGGCAAGGTGCTCTTCCGTCACCAAGTGCAAACCCAGTTCATGAACATAACTTTCTGCCCGGCTCCTGACCATTTTGCGCAGGAAGGAAGGGACGCGCGACAGGCGCTTTTCCGCCTCTTCGCTCCAAGCCAGCTTTTTTGGCTGCTCGATCAAAGGTTCGATGACGGCTGATCCGGCGGGCACATGCACGCACCAGGGATCGGTATCCATCAGGCTTTCGCCCATCGCCAAAGGCCGCGCCCGGCAACCGCCGCACAATATCCGGAATTCGCAACTGCCGCATTTGCCTTGCAGTTTTGGATTGCGCAAGGATTGGAAAGTGGGCGATTGATTCCAGATATCCCAGAATTTTTTGTCGCGGATGTTGCCTTCTTCATCGGGAATATAGGGGCAAGCCGTCACGCCGCCTTCCGGCGTGATGCGGCAATAATGAATGCCTGCAAGGCAACCGCCACCCTCATAGCCCGCAGCCCGCGTGAGCGTCGAGGCCGGGTTGCGCTGGTAGGCGATGCGCTTGTAATGCGGCGCGCAGCGGGCACGGATGAGCAAATCCTTGCTTTGTTCCTGCGCCGCCACCAGTTGGTTGAGCACCCGTTCATAGGTGATGGGGCTGATGTCCGACATGGATTCGCCGCGACCGGTGCAAACCAGGAAAAACACGTTCAACACCCGCGCACCTGCGGCACGGGCAAAGTCGATCATGGACGGGACTTCATCGGCATTGGATTCGGTGACGGAAAAATGTATTTGGAATGACAGATCATGGCGCTTGCAGGCTTCGATGCCCTGCATGGTTTTTTCCCATGCGCCGGGTAGCCCGCGGAAGGAGTCATGCTTCTCCGGGTCGAGCGAATCGACGCTGATGCCCGCGCCCATTGCCCCAGCGGCCTTCAGCGACTGCACGCGCCTGTCGGTAAGCGCGACGCCGTTCGTCCCCACCACCATGGAAAGCCCAAGTCCGGTGCCATGAGCCACCAGTTCCTCAAGGTCGCCGCGCATCATCGGTTCGCCGCCGGTGAGCACGACCATCGTCTCAGTGCTGCGCCCCGCAATGTCATCCAGCAGTCCGCGCACCTCGTCCGTGGTGAGCTCGTTCTTATCGCCATGCTTCATGGTTTCCGCGTCCATGTAGCAATGGGCGCAGGCAAGATTACAACGCTTGGTCAGGTTGATGGCGAGCAGAAATAAATCGTTGGCGGCAGCATTGCCTGTATATGGCATGTTCATTATCAATTAATCCCAGACCTTAATCCTGAGGATTCTTGTTCTTCTTGCCGAAGCCAAAAGGACAGCCTCCTTGCGCCGGTTTGGAACCTGCGCCGCTCTGTCCCTTCATGTTTTTTTCCATTTCACCGCGTGCCAGTTTCAGGCCGTTTTCTGCCACTTCCAAGGTGATTTCACCGTGGTCGTTCTGCCGGGCATAACTCTCGATGCTCTGCTTGCATCTGTCGCGCATGAAACCTTCCGGTACACGCATCAGGCGGGCCAGCGCAGCGGTCTGCCAATGAAACTCTGGCGCCGAAGGCCGGATATTATCCGGCACTCCGCTGTCCAGGAACGGCTGAATATGCTTAGCTTCCACCTCGATGCATTTTTCTTGGCGGGCTTTTTTCTCGGCACGCATGCTGAGGTTGCCACGCACCGAAAGGTCTTCGACCGTGAGCAAAAGCGCAACAGCCTCCTTGGACCAGCGCATGGCTTCTTCAGCCTCGGGCTTGCGCTTCAGCTCTCCCGCATCATAGGCAGCAACGATTTCTCCCATGGCCTGTTCTGCATGGTTCGGCATGAGTTGTGCAGTCGCTTCATCGACAATCTTCTGGGTGATGACGGTATGCCCGTGCTCCTGCGCATAACGCATGATGGCCATGCGCGCCATGTTGCGCACGAACGACGGCACCCGCTCCATCCTGGTTTCGGCCTCATGGGTCCAGGAGGTGGTGACACCGGACACGACATCAATTTTCGGCTGATATTCGCGCATGCTAAGCAGAATGGCACAATCCACATTTTCCAGCAGATGCTCGCTGTTGCCACCGATATCGAGCTCATCGTCGGCATGAATACCCAATTTGCCGATAATCAACAGTGATGGCTTGGCTTTTTTGACGTACTTTTCGATTGCGTCATGCGCTTTGCCGGCAAGCAGTTCTGTTTCTATCTCAACTCCAAAATCCTCGGCGATGGAACGGGCGACCGCCAGGTGGCCGTCATATATTTTTGCCAATCCGGAATCGATGATTTCCTCGTGCAGCTTTTCCTGTTCCTTGAATTTGAATACCTTGCCCGCTTCTTCGGACAGCACTCCGGCGATACGGTTAAACGCGACATAGTGGTAATAGGGATCAAAGGCCGCAATCACCTTGACCGGCACCCGCCAGTCTTTCGCTAACGCCATGGCAGTAAGCAAGCCACCATATGACTTGTTCGAACCGTCCACCGCGACGACAATCGGCCCTTCCTTGATGGAGCGTCCAGGTTCCTTGATAACCAGCGTATCGATGGCAGAGCGCCGCGCCACCCGCTTGCAGACTGTGCCCAACCGGCTTCCCTGTATCGCGCCGAGACCCAAGGCACCCATTATGAGCAGGTCATAAGCACCTGAATTGGTTTCACCTGTGAGCGCCCGGTAATTTTTTCCTTCCAGGGAACTGCGCTTGAAGCTGATTCCGAGCCGCCCGCATTCAGTTGCTGCCTGGTCAAGGTAGGAGTCGGTAATAATTGATAAACCACGGGTAATCAGGCTGTCGTGCACATCCCTCTGGCGCTCCAGCTCCTCTTCCTGCCTGAACTGTTCGGGCAAACCGCCTTCCATCTGGCGGAAGCGCATGTCATGCAGCCTGGCGGCATATACATGGGAGCCGGTAATTACCGGAGCGTCTACCAGACCCGCTAATTCCATTGCGCTTCGCAAGGCGGCATTAGCATGGTCGGAAGAATCCAGCGCAATCAGGATGCGCTGATGCAAACGGGTGCCAACTGATAGTTGTGGCTCTTCAGCAACGGCCAAAGAAACTTGGGGTGTCATGTGTGATTACCTCTTTTGCTTTAAACCTTGAGAGCACTAATATGCATATCCGCGAACCATTCGGTAAATTCAGGCGCCGATGGCTTTGAAAAAAGGAAGAGTTTTTCGAGTACCACAAAACGAGAGAGGTATACCCCCGGATTTTCATCCGCAAGTATACCTCGCTCAAACCATCTCTTACTACAGGTTCAGAATTACAAGCCTATTCATGCACCTCAACATTCAGGTGAACTTTCGACATGGCGAACCCTTATTTAACTTTCACTGCGACTTCGGTCGGCTTTTTCCTGTTGCCGCCATCTACATACCCGCCGCCAACCAATTCAGAGCCAGGAGAGCGCCCGGTCATGTCCGATTCAACCTCTTCATTCATTTCCTTGAAGTCTTTGCTCTTCGATGCAGTCATAGCATCTACATCGCCCTTGATCGGCTTGAAGGTTGATTTAGGATTAAGGTATTCTTCCACGCTCTTCGGTGGCGGAACATCCTGCATGGCCCGGATAAAGGCAACGATATCCCAGATGTCCTGATCTTGTAGCACGTTACCCCAGTTAGGCATCGACGATGAAAGCGATACAGCCTCGCCGCCACCCTTGATTACCCTGAACAACTCAAGATTGGTCTTCTTTTGCATGTATTCGCCGCGCGTCAACGTCCTCGGCCTCGGGTTCAACTCGGCGGCGTTGGGTCCGTCACCATGCATCAACCAGCCATGGCAGGCAATACAGTAGGAGTAATAATAGGTTTTCCCATGATTTGGGTCGGCGCCTGCAACCTTCGTTTCACCAAACTTCGGAGACCAGTTATTGGTCCACTGATCATATACGCTCTTGTCAGACACGCCATCCGACGAGGGCTTCTTCACACGATCCCACAGTTCCGTCTTGTTTGCGGCATGAGTTTGCTTCTCATTAAGCGCATAACCGCTGGAAGTTTTGTAAGTCTTGGTGTCGGAGTCGGCACGCTTGCCTACACCTGTCAGGTAATCAAACGGCGCGATACCATAAGTGCTGCCGCCTTTGCCCTCACCCATATCATCGGCTTCTTTCAAGAAATTAGCCGCTGCCTTTTTCGCATCCGCTTCGGATATGGTAGGGCACTCCACCTTCACCCCGCCTGCCTTGCACCGAAGCTCCTTCTCGGCAGCAAAAGCCGACGAGCTTCCCCACACCATGCCTAAACTCGATATTGCGATCAGGCCTATTTTCAACTTGGCATTCTTCATTTTCGATCTCCCTAAATTCATCTGTGCACAAAGGTAATTACAGACCCTTGGCGCGTTCCGCAATTGTTAGCTGACCTTCTTCCAACAAGCCTGGCATTTTTTGTGCTTCGGCATAGTCACCCACAGCAAGGTTGGAAGGCCCCTTCTTGGGATCGTCAACAAAGAACGCTGCTCTCATTTCCAGATGCAACGGTCCGCAGAAGTGCGTACAGAAGATTTCATATTCACCGGCAATATCCGCAGTAAACTCATGCACTGCAGTCACGCCGCGCGGCAGATCCATGTTCGATCTTTGTCCATAGGGGCCATAGATAGTCAACCCCATCGTGACATCAGGATTCTTGGTGATGCCTGCCGCCTTGTCGATATTGGTGGCAAACAAACGCACCTTGTCGCCCTTGTTCACTCTCACCTGGCGGGGAATGTAGCCGTAGCTGAAGGCCTTCATGTGAATTTCCTTGACTCCGCCAACAACCTTGACACCTGGTGGAGTGGTTTCCTTGGGAATAAAGTACCTCTTGGATAGCGCCCTGTGCGGTGGATCGAGCAAATCCACCCTTTTGTCGATCAACCCACCCTTCTCTGCTTGGCCCTTGGTCCAATCCTTGACCAGATAAGCCATCAAACCCTTGGCGTTGTGCGGCTCGCCGTCTACCGGCATGATCCTCAGTGTCTTGCCGTAGGTTGGGCTCTTCTCACGCGCATCCCACATCTCGAAGTTGACCGGGAATATGATTCCCGTCGGGCTGAACAGTCCCGTTGAGAACTTGTTCAAGGACATCACATAGGAGTTATCCGGCGAGATGGAAATGTGACCCGTTCTGTAGTGAGTTGGGATTTCGTCGACCACTTCGAGCTTTGCGTAAGACACCTTCACGTTGGCATCCGCCACAAAGCAGCTCTCATAGACGTACTTGGAAGTCAGACCATCCGGGCTATCGATACCAGCCCGGTAGGAACCGCCGTCCTTGTTATATACGTCCATCACCGAATGCAGAGGGCCCGCGCAGGTCGGGATTACTTTCTTCACTGCCAGCTTGTCTACGTCGATGACGGTCATGGTCGCCGAGAGTTTGTCGCTCACCACCACCATGGTGCTTTCAGGATTGATGTCCGTACCGTGCGGGTTCTTGCCCACCGGTATTTCCTTGATCAGCTTGAAAGGGCTGGTGGAAAACACACCCACGGTGGAGTGATAATAGTTACCCGCGAAAACATATTTGCCATTCCTGGTGGCATCGATGTAATCCGGCGCGCTTGGGGAAGGACCCCAGTCGATCACTTCAGTTTTGCCTGACTTGATGTCGACCTTGGCCATCTTGCCGCTATATTCGCCCGTTGCAAATATATTCTTGCCATCGGTGCTCATTGCAATATGGTGAACCCCGAACGGAAAAGGCAGCGCGATAATTCTTGCCAGATAGCCTGTTTGAATATCGAATTCGCAAATCGTGTTGGCGCCCTTATCGTTCAGGTAAACGTACTTGCCATCGGGCGTTCCATTCTTGTTGCCTTTATTGCTGCCGCCGAATGAAATTTCGTGCGTGTCGACACCGCAATCAAGGTGACGATAGGTCTTGAAACTGGGGATGCCGATGATCGCCATCTTCCCGTCCACACCACCGGACGAGTAAAGGATCATCGGATCATGGAGCGGCGTATCTTTACCATCCGGAACCGCATTCTGCCATCCTGGAATAACCTCGGGCTTATCTGCCGCGTTGGCTACCCCGTACATCAAACAACTCGCCGATAGGGCGCTTGCCACTAAAAACTTGTATTTGCTCTTCATTATTACTCCCCTTATACGCAACTGCTTAATAATAGGATAGCGTAATGTTAACCGCCGACCTTCAACCCAGAACCTGCTTGGATACTGCTCTTGCTTTACTGCATGCGCCCCATCAGGAAGCGCTTTGATACTAGACATTCCATCGCATATTAAATCTGCACTGGCCACACGCTGACCGTCAGACCCGCCCTCTTCAGCAAAGAAGGAAAGACGGCGTTACGGCGGACCAATCAGAAGCAAATACGACAGTACATGCTGTTAAAACCAAATAACTTTTGCTGAAAACTCCCGTAAATTTATTTTGTGCGCCTGCGGCGTTTTGTCGCATCTGCGGCATTTTGTCGCATGATGCCCAAAGTCAATCCCGCCGTCAAGGGAGTAATGAGAAATATTTGTTGACTAATTGGGTATTGACAGCTCTTGGCTTAATACAGGAGAATGTCCGCTGCTGTATAACTCAAAAATCCAAGAAAGGGACGCACAAATGCAGAAAATTTTATCTTTTATGCTAATCGTATTGTTCAGCTTCCTCAGCCCTTCTGTTCAAGCTGCTGATGATGTTGCGGATCAATTTGCAAGGCAATTCAACGTAGCGCGGACTCTTGTTAATTTATATGCACAGGAAGCCAAGAATCGCAACCCGAATTCAAAATTGACCTCAGAAGCTGGTCGCGCCTTCTACATTAAAAAAGTATCCGTTGACGGCAAAGATGTTTCCTGCTCTTCATGCCATTCCGACGACCCCACCAAGGACGGCAAGCATAATGAGACCGGAAAGCCCATCAAGCCGCTGGCTATTTCTGCCAATCCTGATCGCTTCTCCGATCAGAAAAAAGTGGAAAAGAACTTCCTGAAGCATTGCCGTGATCTGTACGGACATGAATGCTCCGCTCAAGACAAAGGTGATTACCTCACTTACTTGCTTTCAGTAGAAAAGAAAAAATAAGAGGCAACAGCAATTACAAAAAAGACCCGCACAATGCGGGTCTTTTTTTGTTTGAAATTTCGCAACCCAAAAATGCTCCTTCAGTTTCCAGGTCAATTACTGGATTTTATTTATCGGCTCGACTCAGGTTCACCACGAATGGAATTATTGAAACCTCTATCTGGAATTAGAATTACTTGCTTTCTTTGCGCCTTGATGAAACCGGTGGCAACTGTCACACGTACTTCTAATTTTTCCTTTGGCGGAATGATCGCCGACATGACATTCACGGCATTTTTTTATGTCCGGCATTGCAATCTCCGAACTCGTCTTTGAATTCATCTTGTCGTGGCATTCTGTGCAGTTGATAGCACCATGCCTGGAATGCGGAAATACTGCGCCCGGTTGCCAATCGCGATTAATCTGCAAGGGTGCAACCTTCCATGGAACATCGCTATCCCCGGTCGGCTCAATTTCGTGACATACGCCGCACTCCAAATCCTCTCCACTTTTCCTGAATAGCGTTTCGGCAGCAAACTTCTTCGAAAGATCGTTGGCGCACTCCAAGGTGCGCTTCGCAGAACTACCTGCTCCGCCAGCATGCTTGCAAGCAACCATATTCTGTCCTGGCGAATCGGCCAGCCACTTTGCATAATATTCACGCACCCTGCCCATGGCCTCGCGCTCGGATCCGTGTGGCACAACCCCGTCGACAGGCAACGCGAAATACAGTTTGTGGCAACGTGACTGCTGGCAGGTTTCTTTCATGGTCATGGGCGCAAAATGTGTTCCGGCCTCATCAATTTTATGGCAATCCTTGCACACCATAATGGTGTCGCCTTGCGGGGTCGATATGCCTTTCTTATTCAAGTGAACCTGGTGAGAATATTTGAGCCCTGATTTTTCGACCAGTTTTTCTTTTTCATCCTGCCGGATGCGAATGGCCTTCTTACCATCCAGCAAAGTGATGTGGAACGACGGATGATCAGTGCCAAAATCATGAGCATCAGCAAGCACTGTACCAGCATTTTTCTTCTTGATAGCACCATGACAAGTAACGCATATCGATGAATCATGCAGCACCAACCCTGCTTCTCCCCCGTGATCTTGGTGGCAACTCGTGCAGCGCATATTCTTGAATGCGCTCGCGTGCAAATCCTCTTTCGCCAAGTGCTTCGCGACCTGTTTATGGCATCCCACACACGCGTCATCTGAAACTGGCCGGAAAGCGCGTTGGTGACAAGTCGAGCATTTAGAGCCAAGCACGCTATGCCCGCCCGACAAGGGGCCAGGGCTCCACGATTCGGTCAAGGTTACTGGAAGCGCAGACTGCCATTTGTCAAATGTCGATGAAGCATTTGGAAGCATCGGCAACAACAGAAAAATAAAGAGAACACAGACCGCCAGTCCGAAGCCCAGCTTGCGTTTGCTCAACCCCAAACCAGCCAAGGTGACTGGTGCAGCCCAGCCTGTTTTTGCCGTATCTTGTTCCGGCAGTGGCTGAGTCATTTCTACCGACAAGCCGATATCGTGCCCGTCCTGCGCAGGCTCAACGACAAGCAGATAAGGGCCAATTTCAATGTGTGTTCCGGGCGAGAGAGCGGTGCTCTGTTCAATGAAGCCATTGATGGTGATGGTGGCGTCTTTTTCCCCCTCAACGTACAGCTTTCCATCTTCTGATCGCCTTATAGTGGCATGAAGCAGGTTGACGCGATGATCCAGCAGATGGATCTTGCAGGGAGCGCTTCGGCCAATCTGGATTGACTCGCCGGTAACTGTACTTTCTTTGCGAACCGGCAATCCTTGCGGGTTGCGTGAGATTTGAATCAATAGGCAAGAAATCATTTAGTCTACCAATAGAAAAATATGGCCACAATGTGCGCAATGAGCGCGGCCAACAATGCGATAGATAAGGGCACATGCAGATACAGCCAACCACCTAATCGGGCTTTCAACATAATTTCATTCCGCGCCCTTAATACCAGCTTTTGTTTGTGTAAAAGTACGGAATAAAGATCACGCATTAATTTTGGCTGCTCGTCATTGATGTATTTTTTACCGAGTTCCTGCACCTGTTGCACAGCAAGCGCAGTTGGGCAATCGCGCTGACAGCCGATTAATTGCTGAAATAAACTGCCACCCAGTCGTGTTTCCCGGCGCGCCTTTAATACCAAAGTATTCACATCGTCAGGCAAACCCAGCGCGCGTATCCTAGCCAATTCGTCAAGCTCCGCAATCTTGAGCAGCAAATCGCCCAGCGTATCCGAAGCCATATTTTGAGTGATTTGCCGAGGGTAATTCAGGTATGCATACATCCCATAAAATCCGCTTGCAATGACCAGTAACATTAATACATAGGAGAGCGTGTGAACATTCCAGCCAAATTGGAAGCCGGCATGTAATGAGGCCAATACAATAAGCAATATACCCAGATAGACGTGTGCAGAAAGCCATCCCTGTAGCGTTCCGCCGTAGCGCCAACTTTTTTTGACCGGGCACCTTCTGCGTTCTACCTTTTGTTGCGCGGAAAAAACTGCCTGTGTGTCGCCATTATTATGCTTGTTCCCTGCACATTCTTGATGTTGCCTTCTATCCGGCACTCTTGGGGTACGGCGTTTAGCAATTCCGTACCACATCAGCAAAAACATAATCAGGGTCGAAACAATACCCAGCGCGTAGCCCAGCCGCGTTCCACCGAAAGAATGTTCACTGGCAGCATCAACCGATATATATGCTGCAACCGCAATTGCCATCAGCAGGCTTGATGCCTTGAGATACCGGTAATTATTGTATTTCAGCAAGGTGGCGTGCTGCATCATGTCCATTTAATGCTCCGATTGCAAGCTTTCCCAGCCGCCCTCAACATAACCCAGAAATACCTCCGGGCTAACGCGGAATGCCCCTCCGGTAGGGCAAGCGCGAACACAGGCCGGTACGCCGAGAATGCCTTTGCACATATCGCACTTGACCGCCTTTCTGGTATCCGCTTCGGCCACTTTATACTGACCGTTTGAATGATGGTTAGCCGCTCCAAATATTATCTGCAAAATACTGCGTTGTTTATACGTCCTTTGGGTTGTCATTTGAATGACCCCGTAAGGGCAGTTGCCCTGGCAATTACCACAACCGATGCAGCTATTCCCGATAAACACTTCACCATTCACCGAGCGATGAATTGCATCCGGTGGGCAGTCTTTCATGCAATGCGGATGCTCGCAATGCCTGCATGAAGCGGGGACGTGAATTTGTTCATATGTCGGGCCGGCTTCGCGGTTAAGCCGTGAAATCCCATCATGCACATCTGCGCAGGCAGCCTCGCAATTGTTGCAGCGGATACACCGCGAATAATCAATCAGCAATACATCCGTTGCCTCACCCACTCCTTGGTCTATCAGAAATTTTACAAGGCCGCTGAATTCGCCGGATAAAGCGGACTCACCCAGGCGAATCCGCTCCAGGTAACGGTTATCAACCTTGCTGCGTATCGACGAGTTCCGGTTCATTACTGCGTTAACCCGCTCGGCTTCAAGCAAGACCACCTCGGTGGGAGAGGCAGCACGCACTGTCGCAGAGCGTGGCATATTGGATACCAAAGCCATTTCCCCGACATAATTGCCCGCAGAGATATAGGCCAACACCACCTCTTTACCCCCAATCAGGCGAGATACGGTAACTGAACCACGCCGGATCATATACAACCCGTCCGCTTTGTCGCCCTCATTAAACAGTACCTCACCCACCGCATACTGTTTGAACTGGGATTCCTGAACCAGATGATCAAGCTCGCTTTCCGGGAGCGACGCATCAAGATAATTCCGCACAATCCGCTTGAGCGACACCTCATCCAACCTGCGCTGCACGCCAACCGACGCCTGCAGTAACTTGAGCATTGAGCGGCGTGGCGTTTCGACAAGCACACAGCCTTCCCCAGCAATTGCGGTACCTGAACGGCGGCGTCCTGACAACAAACCCATTTCGCCGAAAAAGTCTCCAGCACCCAACGTGAAAACGATTTCCACACCATCTTGCCCCTCGACCTGAATACTGACATTGCCCTCCAGAATCGAAAAAAAGCTGTTGCTATAGCCATTCCGTTTAAAGATAACCTCGCCGCATTGCGGCACCCAAACCGTGCTGTCGAGCATGAATTCACGCAATTGCAGGGTAGTAAGCGACTCCAACAGGGGCTGGTTGCGCTTGATCAGCGCAATGCCCTCACTCACTGAGTGAATGCCAAAAATGCTGGCAAATTTCTCCCGCAGCAACGCTTCGTCTGCCGGCTCAACCGGATTTCCCAGAATGTATTCGACGACCTCATACCCCTGGTTCATCGCCTGCTTGATAAGCGGATAACCGGCCAATGCCCCCACGATGTATAGCCCCGGCACATTGGACTCATACTGCTCAGACAACTGCGGCACACATGCCGGATCTTTGTTCGGGAAGCTCACACCAAAGCTTTCCACTAATTTACGCGGCGGATTTGCCCCAAGACGCGCGATAACGCGATGGCACTTGATCTGTTCCAAGCCCTGCGGTGTTTGTGCCACAAAATCAACCGGAAAATCGCCTTCGGAAAGCGTGCCTACGCGTTCAGCCCGAGTGCTGACACGCGTTTCAATCCGCCCTTCGGTAACGGTCGTCATCAACAGATTGAAATTAGCTTCCCTGCAATTACTGAATTCTTCCTGGCGATTGATCAGAATCACGCGATTTTGCCTGGCCAGCGCAAGGGCATTTTCCACGCCGGCATCGCCGCCGCCGACTACAACGATCGTTTCGTTGCAGAATTCGTCAGGGTCATCCAGTTGATACTGTACCCTTGGCAGATCTTCGCCCGGCACGCCCAGTTTACGGATATTTCCCTGCAACCCGATGGCGAGCACCACAAATTCGGCATTCAACGTCTCGCCCGACAACAGCTTAATCTGGAAATTCCCACGCTGTCCGGAGATCGCGGAAACCATCGCATCCATTCGCATGTTTGCGCGATGCTTGACGAGCTCCTGCCGCCAGGCATCCAGAATATCTTCACGAACTCCCGCACCAAAGCTCAATGTACTGCGCAAAGGCAGTTGCGTTGGCTCCGCCATCACCAGTTTTCCCTTCTGGTAGCGGTATATTGTGTTGGCGACATGTGGCGCTGCATCGAGGAGGATATGAGAAATACCATGCTCGGCCGCTCGCGCGGCTGCAGACATGCCTCCAGGCCCAGCGCCGACAATCACGATCTTGAAATTTTCACTCATAACTAAAACGTGACGATTCATAGAACATAGCAAAAGGCCCGGGTTCGCCCCTTCGATTCTTCAAGCCCGGCAAGATACTAGCTCTCGCCGAGAAATGAGCGAATGCGATTGACCATCTGGTCAAACAGGGAGGGTGTCTGCTCAACAACATGGTGATTACTGGCCAGCTTGGCGGCGCTCTTGGTCTGGCGCTCAGTCAGCACTTCGCCAAGATAGACTGCCAGCTCTGGCCGACCACTCATCAACTGCGCCATCGCTTCGCGTGGAATTTCCGCGACCGTTGAGTCAACCACCGCCACAATACTGGCCGAGCGTGGCTCGCCGAGCAGGAGAGACCTTTCACCGAAGAAACTGCCCGGGTTGATTCGGCCAACCACGGTTTCCGGCTGGCCATCCGTGGCAATGCTCACCTCCAGCAAGCCATCACGTAAAATGAACAACGAGTCCCCAGGATCACCCTGTTGCAGTAGCGGTGTTCCTGCAATGACAAGCCGATTTTTGGTCAGTGAGGATATCTGGCGCAACTCTTCCGCCGTCATCGCCGCAAAGATCGATACACGTTGAACCAGCGGATCGATACCCCTCATCTCCTCGGCCTCGTCCGGTTTCGACGGTACGCGCCGCAAATCGAGAATCGGTACAGGCACTTCGATTCCGACGTATTGCAAATTCCGTAAAATATTCTGATGCACCTGATAATGAAAGACCGGCATGCGCCCTGCGACCGGACACCAGTACAAGAGGCTCCATAGCACACCACGATCGGTATAGTCGACAATACTGACAATGGACTTGCGTGGGATGGCGGCAATTTCTTCGACTTGGTTGGCCGCGCCCAGCAGAATGCGCTCACCCTGGTGTGTGGTGACACCATAGGGCAGGGTCACCCGTATCTCATCGCGGAAAAACTGCTCGGGGCGTGAATAAACTTTGACCTGATGGCTAAGTAATTCACTGTTAGGCATGATAAAGGTGATTTCATCTGCCGTCACCAAATGGACGGCTCGCCAATTCATTTCAGTGATACGACCGATTTCGCGCGGCTTGTCGCCCATCTTTATCCAGTCACCCTCCTTGAACGGCTGCTGAAAGGCCAGCACGATGCCGGAGAAAGCATCAAAAATGGGTTTTTGGAGTGCAAAGCCGATCAGCCCGAGTGCTACGGTGGAAGCGGTCATGACGTGCAGCAGCGATTGCCCAAGCACCAGGCTGAAGATCATGCAACCAACCAAGTACCAGATGACGACAGCAACGATATCGCGCAACAAAGGCGGAGTGACATAGTTTCGTGCCCGCATCAGCTTGTTCCAGACCACCACGTCGATCAGGCGGATCAACAAAAATGTCCAGCATAAATACGACAGGATTGTTACTGCAATGAGTAGTTGGTGCGCAATATCTGCGTTATAGACAATCAAGGCCTGGCTGGCGGGATGGGCAGCAGCCTGAAGACCAAGTGCTACGGCGACTAAAAAAACAGGGGCAGCAAGCGGTTTTAGCGTATGGCCGTTTTTTGTGGAGCGAAGCAGCATTATCGCCTCCGTCAGAGGTTTATGGACCAAAAGTTGTATGAATCTGGCTAGCTAAGATTAGCTATAGACTGTATCAGTTTCTCCCATTAATTCACATAAGCCGAAATATCTATATATTTCGGCCTAGTCCCCTTGCAGGATATATAGAAACTGCTCAATTGCGGCCACTATAATTCAGCCAAGGTGCGCTTTTGCGTAGCGCAGCACAGCATACTTTTGTGACACGCAAAAAATATCCCGCATAATGCGGGATATTTTCGTTGTTGCTTTTGCTGTAGTTGCTACACCACCGCTGCTATGGTGTTTTAACGGTAACGTGGTTCCAAGATATTTAAACTTCCGCATTTTTAACCGGGGATTGCCGCATGCCGCGAATTGCACCGATGGCAAACACGCATGCCCCGAATAAAATAAGCAGAAGGTATTCATAAGCAGGTATACCGCCGCGTAAAGTCAACAAACTATCCAGGGCACCCAACGCCATCAGGATAAACCCGAATATCTTTGTCTTCACGCCTCGCCTGCCGTACTCTGCTTCCTCAACCATGATAATCAGCCAGCAGGCTTTCTGGCACTACGCGCCCACCAGAGCAAACCGCCTGCAAACAGACCCATGACAATCAGTGCGGTAATAAGAGGCTTGGAGCCAGTCGCCGGCTTCAGGAACAGCCAGTACCATGTAGTCATAGTATGCTTCGAGGCCTTTTCGCCGTTGTTGCTGCCGTCCCATGCCGCAAATGCTATAGGAATAAATTTCCCCTCGGAGAACTGAATGTCTTTTTCCGGAGTGGTCGTAGTGAGCGGGCGCGTGATCAGCACCTTCCATGTTCCGTCGCTGTAACTCGCCTTGGCCTTGAGGCCTGCACCTGCCGCATCGCGTTTCTCAATCTCCTTGAAGCCTTTGCTGTTCAGGATGTTAATGCTTTCCGCAGCATCCTTTGTGCCGCTCTTCCAATGCCAGATATTCACCGGATTAGCCGCATCGCCCATGCCGAAATAAGGTTTTTGCATTTCCTTTGGAATGACGACCGGTAACTGCACTGCGACGCCATCCTCAGCAATAGGCGCATCAGCGAGTTTTCCCGCTTCTTCGTCACCGGGTATGCTCTTGGTGCGATCATCCCATTCCAGCAACATTGCAACTGTCTTATCGTTGTATAGCGCGCGTACTGTGATAGTGTCATTGGAAGGTGTGAAATAACGCTCCCCTCCAATGATCTGGGGAACCAGATAAAAAGTAGTCGGCGTGGATTTTTCCCAGTTCGCATCATCCGGTGTGCCCGGTAACTCGCCTTCTACCTTGTTCGCCTTGACAACGGTGTTTTCCGGATTGACCTTCTTGTCGGTCTTGGCCAAGGATGACACATAATTAGCTACATGCCAGCGCTCCTCGACAGATAGCTTCTTTTTACTCTTGGGATCGGCGAAAGAGGGCATCTCCGTACCGGGAATACCTGTAGAAATACGCGTGAAAATATCTTTCGGATCATTGCTGCCCCGGAAAGTCCATGGCTTGGTCAGGTTGCGTGGCCAAGTGCGTTCGCCGGCATCACCCTTGAGCCGCTTGCTGGCGCTTCCCTTGCCGGCTTTGCCATGGCACTCCACACAGCGATCTCCATCTTCAAACAGCTTCTTGCCCTTTTCGATGCTCTCAGCCGAACTTGCGATCTGAGTACCGAAATCAACCTGCTTGCTGGGCGGTTTATCATATTGTGCGAATGTCTTTACATAAGCCACCAGATCCCACATATCCTGTTCCGCAAGTATGTCGCTCCAGCCCGGCATGGCGGTACCCGGCATGCCGTCGCGTATCATGCGAAACACGTCGTCGTCGTTGGGCACCATATCTTCAAAACTGGAGGCTTTGATCTTGTAGTTACCGGACGTGAAATCTCTCGGCGGCGGATTAAGCCGGTCTTTAGCCGCGCCACCGCCGTCACCCTCGGCACCGTGGCACCAAGTGCAGCGCTTGTCGTAGATTTCCTTTCCCTTGGCGGCAGTGCCGGTTTTCGCTGTTGCCGATCCCGCCACAAACAAGGCGGTACAGAAAGTGAGTAAAGCTATTTTATTTATAGGACTCATTATTATTCCTAAACGCCGATTATTCATGTGCCCACGACCTTGGTTTTCTGCCGGTATAGTCATACAGGAACAGAATGACTTTCCATATTTCGTCCTCGGTCAGGTAATTTTGCCAGACAGGCATGGATGAAATCCATGGAGCGGCCTCGCCGGGCAACCCCGGCCCACCGGTGGCGATGCGCCAGAACAGAAATGATTCCTGCAATTGCGCGATGGTGCCCACATCCTGAAAATTGAGCGGTGTAGGATTCAGACCCGATGCGTAAGGTCCCTTGCCGTCCAATTTATCGCCGTGGCAATACTGGCAATTCTTGATGTAAACATCACCGCCCGCCTTGACCAACTCCTTAAACTTGGCCGGATCTTCCTTTTCAAATTTACGATAAGGGTTTTCCAGTGTCGCAAGGTTAAAACTCTTGCCATATGCCTTGAATTTGCCCGGCGGTGCAGGATGGATGGTACGCAATTCCACCGGAGCCTCGAAACTGGGCAACATGCTTGTGTACGTATAATAACCAGCCAATAACGGAACAATGACAAACACCACATTCCGTATCCTCTTCTTGGACGGATCCTCGACCAGAGCCTTGATGGGATCTACCAACTCCTGCGTCCCTTCTTCGGTAAAGGTAAACACCATAACCACCCCGGACACCACGAAGACCATGTACATGGTGAGCAGGCTCTTGGGAATCAACTGGCCCAGCAATACGTCAAAGAGCAAGATGAAGCTGAAATACACCCCTAGCACGACAAGGGCGAGCTGCAACAAACGGGGAATGCGTCTTTTCTGTGTCATGATCATTTCAATCCTGCCAAGTAATTCACCAGCATCTCGAGCTCCTTCGCTTTCAGTTGCTCACCGTATGTCGCGGGCATCATGCCAGCCGTAAACCCCTTGGCTATAACCGCATCGGGATCAAGTATCGCCTGGCGCAAATATTCCTTATTTTTACCAGCGCCAATCTTGGCCAGGCTCGGCCCTACCGAGCCGGTCTGCCCCGCAACCACATGACAGGCGCCGCAGGTATATTTGGCGATGACTTCCTCGGCTGTTTTCAGCGGCGCTGCCTCAGCTGCCTTGGGTGCTTCTGCACCTGGAGCGGGCATCGCAGGGATTTCGACCGTCACTTCGGCACCGCCCGAATCCTGCAGATAGGCAATGACAGCCGCAAGTTCAGCCTCGTTCAAACCAATCCCGCCGCCAGTCACATCGGGCATCGGGCTTTCGGTATCGTTAGTACCAGCCTTGCCGAATCCGGAAACCACAAAAGCTGACGGTTTCACCAATGACTCCTTCAGATACTCTTCAACCGTTTTCGCCGAGCCTTTGTAACGGGCATCTTTTAAACGCTCTGCCGCCACAGGGCCAATCTTGTCCAGCATCGGCGCCCTGCCCATCGCGTTGTGGCACAGCGTGCAAGTTCCCTTGCCGTTATAAATCTTGCCACCCAATGCGATAAATTGATCCATGGTCATTGCACCCAGATCCAGCTTTGCCTCCACGGGCGGCGGTTCGGGCTTGATCTGCGGAATGCCAAAATTGGAAAAACCCCAAAATCCACCGACCATCAACAGGCTGAAGATGGAAACCTTAATAAAGTTGATCATGCCTGCTCCTTCCAATAGCCTTTGGCAACGACATGCCTTCCGCTAATCGTGCTCAGCCAGAAGACAAAGATCACCATAGCCATGAACATGATCGTTCCAATCGATACGATGTTGGCCGCATAACCCAGACCCGGCGTATAGGCATCGGGAGAGGCATCACGGAAAATATTAGATACATGCCAATGCTGGCGAATACCAGAGCGCACGTAACCCATCAGGCCCATCAACCAAGTAAAGGACACGGCCAGCAGGAACAGTGCGTATTGTGATCGTGCAGGCATACGTCCCCAGTGCATCGGCGCCACTTCTTTAGCTCCCTTGTACATAAATGCATCAATGACTACGCTGATAATGATGATGAGCAACGTGGTCAAAACCTGCGGTATGGAGGCCGCCACTTTATATACGGTGTTGGTGAAATAACCGTAATAGACACCCAATATCACAATATTGATAAGGCCAACAGTAAACAAGGCAATCTGCGCCGCATTGCCTGCTACAGCCCAAGACACGGTGGGAATTTTATTGGCGCGCCGGTAGTACATGAAACTCAGGAAAGTAAAGGTGAGCAAAAAGTTCACTGCGGTGTTCTTTGCGGGCATGATACCCAGCACACCCAAATACTGGTGATAGGGCCCGCCGAGGCTCTTGAGTTCCGAGTTGGTGAGCACCAGCGTATGCGGCGTGAACCACACCAGGAAGGCAGCCACCAGAACAATGGCGATGTATTTAATCCTGGGGTTGTAGCGATAAGCGCCTTCGCTGCGCCCCATGCCACACCACAGATAGTAGTTGGCCGACAGGAACAGCGCGCCGATCAGCACCGCCTGGATGATGAACAGCCAGGCAAACACACCGCCCATCAGGGTGATGCCCATCTGCTGGCTATAGGCATATATTTCCGCAGTCAGGTAATAACCGGCGAAAGGCAACGGCAACAGCGCCGCGATAGCGATGAAATTGGCGTTAAAACCCACCCAGTCGTAATGGGCGCGCTCCTCCTTGTTCTTGGCACTGAGGAACTTGAAGGCCGCATAGGCGCCGACAATCGAGCCACCATACGCCACATTGGCGACCACCCGGTGTATGTTGATCGGGTTCCACAGGAAATTGTGGAGCGCTTCCCAAGTATTGCCGTTGAATACACCCGCCGCATCCACGGCTGCCGGGCTCATCATGAAGGTCGTCCACGCATTTGCAAGGAACATTAGCAGGCAACCGACCGCATTGAGCAACAATCCGAATGTCAGGTGAACCCACTTCTTGTTTCCGCCCTGAAGCCAGTGCCAGCCATAGTAATAGATATACAGGACCGCGCTCTCGGCGAAGAATAGCAGTGCATACGCCCACATGCTGTCCTTGAAGATCAAGGACAAATACTGGAACAGATGCGGATAGAAAATGATCAGGGCAAAAGCCAGCAACCCCCCCAGCAGCGCCGTGAGCGAGTAGGCCGTAATGCTGACCTTGATGAATTCATAAGCCATGTTGTCATAGCGCACATCCCGGGTCGCCATGCCGATGGCCTCGATGATGAACACGAACATCGGCACCGCCACGACGAACGCGCCGAACCAGAGGTGCAGCTGCGCGATAAGCCATACCGCCACGCGCGAATTCACACCCTTGATGGTCGGGTAATCCGCTTCGGTCAACTTGGGCGCGGGTGGGAAAGTTACCGCTTTTGTTTCCGGAGCAGCGTTTGCCTTAGCAGCAGCGGGAGCCGGGGCTGCTGCGGGGGCTGCCGCTGTGGACGCCGGAGCCGCCGCCGCTGCGGGCGCTGCCGCCTCGGATGCACTTGCGGCAGGCATAAAAGCGGGCAGGGTAAACATGGCAAAAATTGCCAATAAAAACGCTCCGCAGGTTATTCTTATATTCCGTTTTAGCAAGATCTACTCCTGTTTATGAACGCACGCGCGTACCCCAAGGTTCACAATCACCCCCGAGCGATGCTGAAAAACCTATTGGTGATATACCAGCGACAACCCCTGAAGTTTCATCATGGAGAAGTCCAAGCCTAGAAATAAGAGAGCAAAGACAATAAACGCCCCAACGAACGGTAAAAGATAAGCTTTCATGTCATTACGCCCTTAAGAACCACGCAAAAAAAACGATCACTGCAATCAGAACCACCGTAAAAAAGGCCGGCCCCAACCAAGGGTATTTCGTTGTCCCGCATTCCTCTGTATTGCAATCACCAGCACTCATAACTCCACCCTTCTCACAACGATTTCTCGCCTGCTGCGCAGTTGCCCAATCACCGGCAAGGGGCGAGCATCACCCCCTGCGGATACTGTCTTGCAAACTACAAGACAAAGTAATACGTGATCAGGCAAACGAAGATGACATTCACCAGTAACCCGGAAAAAATGACACCATCAGCAAGATATTTTTTATGTATCTCTTTCATTCAGACCGCGCACCTATTTCTTGGCAAACTTCCGAATATAAGCCAGCAGATCATTAATTTCAGCTGCAGACAAGGTTGCCCCCCAAGGCGGCATCAAAGGCGATTTACTGATGGCAGGGCCACCGTCCTTGATTACCGTCCTGATATCGTCATCGGTACGCTTTGCCATATCCGCAGCATTGGTGAAGTTACGCGGGTCGGTGGCGAAATCCTTACCGACGTTTATCCCTTTACCATCACCATTGACCCCGTGGCACTGCGCACAATAAAACTCAAATACCTGCTTTGTGTCCGCCGCCTGCGCTGAACCCGCGGCACACAGAACCAAGCCAAGCGCCATGGTAGTTGTTATTACAAATCTCGACATGAGTTTACCCCTCCGTTCGTTCGCATTATTCGAAAGTAGCCACAAATGCAGCCACATTCTCTATGTCTTTCGGGCCAAGCACGCTGCCAAAATCCGGCATATCCCGAACCGGCTTGAAGACCTTGATGTTTGCCAGATAGGCGCTAACCCAATCGGGGTTCAACCTCTTGCTGGCACCGACCAAGCTGGGGCCACTCTTTCCGCCGAGAACCTCACCCTTTGAAGGATATTCATGGCATCCGCCGCAAGGCATATCCTTGGTGAATATCTTCCGCCCCTTTACGGATACCTCAGCCTTGATAACACCCGCCTTGACTTCCGCCGATTTCAGCCCCATCAGGAAATCCGTAACTGCAGCCGCATCTCCAGCCGACATCTTGGGGTGGCCGCCCGGATTCTTGTCAGTGATCGAATTATATTTCAGCGGACGAATCTGTTTTGGGTTTTGCAACCACGCTGCAAGCCAATCCTTCTGGAATTTGCTGCCCGCATACCAGAGCTCCGGCCCCTTCTTCGCCAATTGGTCTGCTATCGTTTTTTCCTTTGCCGGCCCATCTGTGTAATGGCAACTAGAACAGCTCTTCTTAAAAATTGCATCCCCGCCAGCCGCATAGCTGGGCGCTGTCGTCATGACCAGCAAAGCCGCTCCAAGGGAAACGGTGACTGCTAGCAACCTCATGTCGTACTCCTTTCTGTTTTTACTTCTGTGGTTTCAAAAAGACAAAGTGATACTTGTTATTCTTTAAAATTTTTACTTCAATATGGATTTTAAAAATTGATGATGCGTCTTAAAATTATTTTTTCTTGCTTATAATTTTGACGCCCAAGCGCAACAACTCAACCTGTGCAGTATGGCTCCCATATTTGTTTAAGGTATCTTTGCGGCTACCTTTGCGCATTGCATTTATGCGCAAGCTGTCAATTATTCTTACGATAATTTGACTGCGACAATTCGTCGCGCTTTTGAATTCTGTCCCAACTGGGAAAATGTGTCAACCACAAGAGATAAAACGACAAGCAAAAACACTGCCGATATGCCATCGAATATTGTCGAAATGAGCCCGGATTCAATATCCATTGCCCGCAACCCCTATATCAATCGATTCTAATGTAAAGCGCCTACAGCCAACCCATCGGGATGCGCCGCAGATCATCCGGCTCGTCAATGTCATGCAATGGCACGCCGACTTCCAGCGACCAGCCTAATTGCCTGATCCTGCCGACAGTCTCTGCGGCCACTCTGTCCGTACTCCATGCCATATCTTCAAACAGCAGCGGATGAAAGCGGGCAAGCCCAAGCAAAACATAACCGCCATCCGCCGCAGGATGAATGATGGCATTTTTATGTTCGAGTGCGGCCGCAGCCGAACGCAAGAGCACCACGCTCATTTCGATACAGTCTGTTCCAATCAATATCACCGGCTCGCCATGCTCGATACCGCGTTGCGCCGCACGTGCAAGCCGCACGCCGAGATCGCCATCGCCTTGTGCGCTGACTTCGACTCCCCGTGGGATATCCACGCCGACCCATGCGGGTGAAGCAATATCGGGCGTAACACACAACTCGACAGGGCCGGTCATGGCACCGACTGCACTGGACAGCGTTCCGTGCAACATCCGGCGCGCCAATCTCGCCGCGCCGTCTTGCCCGAGCGCCGGTATAAGTCGCGTCTTGGCAAAACCGGGCAGGGGTGCCTTGGCGAAAATAATTATCCGGGTCATCTATATAATTCGGCCAACTCACTCGCGGGCACGCGACGCCAATACAGCCAGCGCAATCGCCACATCAGCCATATCGTTTTCCATACTCCATGCTCCTCCCAGCGACGCCCGGAAGTGATCACCCGATCCGCCAGGCAAATCGGCCTGGACAACGCCCGCAACCGCTTCGACAACTCGACATCCTCCATCAAGGGTTGATCCGGGAAACCGCCCGCCGATTCGAACGCACGGCGCGTCATGAACATGGCTTGATCGCCCGTGGCGATCCCGCTCAGGCGCGAACGCCAATTCATCATTCTGCCGATCACTCTCAACATGAACGAGCTACCTGCGATACGCACATCAAAACGCCCCCATGCGTAATTCTGCGTTCCTCCGCCAAGCCGGATGGCGGACTCGACTGCTTGCCAGGCAGTGGGGGGCAACAGGGTGTCGGCATGCAGAAACAACAAGACATCACCTTTGGCGGCTGACGCGCCCGCGTTCATTTGCCGAGCGCGGCCACGCTGGCCACAAATCACCTGTGCGCCCGCGCGTAAAGCGGCCTGTTGAGAACCATCTTCGCTCCCCCCGTCCACCACAATCACCTCGATGTCACGCCCGCCTAACGGCACGAGATGCCCAAGCAAATTCGGCAAGCCTTCCGCTTCGTTAAGCACCGGGATAATGATTGAGAGTCGCATGCCCATTAATGAAGACTGTAATTGAAAATGCTCGCATCACTTTTGCATCGCACGAGCAACGCGCTTTGCGATAAACGGAAACACGCCAAGCAAGGCGAAGGACAACAGCACCTCCGGCGAAACAACATCGGACAGGTTTTCGATATGCGCCAATTGCGTACCCGCATTCACATACACCACGGTTCCGGCCAGCATGCCCAACTGGCTCACCCAGTAGAAGGTACGCGTACGGATTTGGGTCAGGCCCATCAACAGGTTGATCAGGAAAAACGGAAAGGCCGGCACGAGGCGCAACATGAAAAGATAAAGCGCTCCATCCTTCGCCATGCCCTCGTTGATTGCTTTCAGCTTATCGCCAAAGCGATGCTGTATAAAGTCGCGCAGCAAGTAACGCGAGATCAGGAATGCCAGTGTCGCACCAATCGATGATGCAAAAGACACGAACAGCGTGCCATACCAGAAACCGAACAAGGCGCCAGCCGCCAGCCCCATGACTGTCGCACCCGGCAAGGATAGCGCCACGACAGCGACATACGACACGAAGGCAATAAGCGTGACCCGGACAGGTGCTTGCTCCAGCACGACCGCGAATCGTCCCTGGTTTTCCTTGATCGCACCCAATGTCAAATACTGCTCGAAGCCCATGCCAAAAAACAGCGTAATGGCCGCGATAAACAGCAAGGCGAAAATGGCCCTCTTCACGCCGCCCGCTCAGTCGCGCAGCGCGCCGCCGCAACTGCTGCCCTGCCCAGCAGTGCAGCCATGGCAGTGATCGGCAACACGGATAAGGTTGCCCTGAAAATCGGCTTGCAACATATCTCGCAGATGCGGGCGGCCTTCACCCGGTAACGCCAGCCCCAGCTGCTGGTTAAAATCGCAATCATAAAGATAACCCTGCCAATCCACGCTGACCAGCGTGCGGCACATCACACTGGCAACATGGGTTGCTGAAAAATTCTCCTTCAGCAGGCGCAGGTAATCGTGGAATTGCCCCTTGGAAATCAGCGTGCTGCCAAAGCGCTGGATGGGCATGTTGGCAATCGTGAACAACTGGTTGAACACGATACCGCAACGCGCGGATAACTCGCGCCTGTAATCGATCTGCAACGCAACTTGATCGGGCGGCAGCGAAGGGCCTTGCGGGTTATAAACCAGATTCAAGATGAGGCCGCTACCTTCGTGCCCATAACCCAACGCGTTAAGCTGCAGCAGCGCCGCGATGCTTTTATCGAACGCCCATTCTCCGCGCTGCCTGTCGACATTCTCCGCCAAATAGCACGGCAGCGATGCCACCACTTCCACCTTATGCCGCGCCAAGAATTCGGCGAGACCTTCCTGCCCCTGCTCAAACAGGATAGTCAGGTTGCATCGGTCGATCACCCTCACACCCATTGCAGTTGCCCTGTCCACCAGCTCGCGAAACTGGCAGTGCAACTCCGGCGCACCGCCGGTCAGATCGAGCGTGCCGATCCTGCGTGCCGCCAATACTTGAAGGATAAGCTCCAGCGTCTCCTCATCCATCGTTTCCTTGCGGCTGGGGCCCGCGTTGACATGGCAATGCAGGCAGGACTGATTGCACCGGTAGCCCAAATTAACTTGCAGCGTATCGAGTTTGCCGCGATGCAACGCGGGGAATCCGGTGACTTGCAACAGCGGTAAAACGGCATGCATCATGTTCCTCGTTGTAATGGGTCAGAAACCTTGGCGAAACAATTTTCCCTGCAAGCAGCCGTGAGCTGTAACGTAGCCCTTGTCAGACTGATGCGCCCGGAATTTAGATCCCGTGTGCTACAAACGCTCTCAAATTGTAACAGGGAATACTTGCCGTTCGTGCCCTGTAAAGCAGCTCTGGTAAAGCAGTTCGACAAGGCAACCAACGCCACGTTTACATCCCCTGCAAGCTCGTTTCACATTTGATAATTTGCCCCAATATCGTACCCCAGCAACAAAATGCCACAGTTACTTATCATGCCATGGCTCCTATGGCTTTTCATGGTTGAAATCAGAATTCATAACGAACTTGGAGATACACGTTGTCGTCGCGCGAGAGTTGCCCGAACTGGCCCCATGATTTGCCACCGAAGAGATTAGCGCCGACCGCGCCCCATACCTTGTCGGTGAAACTGTAGCGCAGCTCCGGGTTTACGAAGTGGTCGCCGTTACTGGTATTGTACAAGGCATAGGCGGAAAGCGCGCAACCCGATGCCCCTTGCCCCGGCTTGACGGTTTCGCAGTTTACGTCCCGCAATTTTTCCGTCGCCGCCGGAAGATGTCCTCGTGCAAGTCTTGCTGCCGCACCCAAGCCAACCACCAACGGAACATTTTCCGCACTCGGACGCAGGTCGTGCTTCTGCTCATTACTCAAGCGCCCGTCCTTCTCCCTCCTCCTCAAAGGTTCGCCCATCGCGAATATGGTAGATGCGCTTGAAGGTTGGGATGATTTTCTCGTCATGGGTCACGACGATGATGGCAGTCTGATACTGGCTGGCCATCTGGTTAAGGATACGCATCACGGCCAGCGCACGTTCGCTGTCCAATGGGGCGGTAGGTTCGTCGGCCAGGATCACCGGCGGCCGGTTGGCCAGCGCGCGGGCGATGGAGACCCGCTGTTGCTCGCCGCCGGAAAGTTCGGAGGTTTCTGCCTTTGCCCGGTGCGCCACATCGAGCGCCTGGAGCAGCTCCAGAGCCCGGGCGCGTGCTTCCCCGTTGGGTCGCCCCGCCAGCATGGGCAGCAGTGCTACATTGTCGGTCGCATCCAGAAACGGGATCAGATAGGGAGCCTGGAAGATGAAACCAATGCGATCACGGCGCAGCACCCGCAGATCGGAAATCTTCCAGCCGTTGTCGTAAATCACCTCGCCACCCAGAGTCATGTGGCCCTGCGTTGGTTCGATGACCGCTCCCATGCATTTGAGCAGCGTGCTCTTGCCTGCGCCGCTGGGGCCGACAAGGCCGACCACCTCGCCAGGGGCAACACTCATGTTCACTTCCTTGAGCGCATCAACGGCAGTATCGCCCTCGCCGTAACGCTTGCTCAAACCTTCGATGTGGATACCGATGCTTTTGTCCATGTCAGCCACCAATTGCGTTGGCCGGATCGACCTTGAGCGCCACGCGTATCGCCAGGGTGCTGGCAAGGGTGCAAACCACCATTACGGCGACGAAGCCGCGCGCTGCATCACCCGGTTCGAGCAGGACATATTTCGGGAACGCCGGCGCCCACACGGTGGCGGCAATCTTGCCGACGGCGAAACCGATCAGCCCCAACCCCAGTGCCTGCTGCAGGATCATGCCCGCAATGGTGCGATTGCGGGTGCCGATCAGCTTCAGCACGGCGATCTCCCTGATCTTTCCCAGAGTCATGGTGTAGATGATGAAAGCGACAATGGCCGCGCTGACAATGGTCAGTATCACCAGGAACATGCCGATCTGCTTGGCGGAGGTGGCGATCAGCTTGGCGACCAGAATCTCTTCCATCTGGCCGCGGGTAAAGACCTGAAAATGTTTCCAGCGGCGGATGTTCTGCGCCACCACCTCGGCAGAGCGGCCTTCTGTCACCCGCACCAGCACGGCATTGACGTTGTGGTTGCTGGACTGCGAAGCCTCAATCGCGTTCAGCAGGCCCGGGACGCCGGGGCGGTTGAGTGCGGGATTGGCCGCAGTGCGGGCGCGTTCGTTAACGATGGCGTCGTTATCCTTGAGAAATTGCGCCTCCTGTGCGTCCTTGAGCGGAATGAACACCATCGGGTCGCCGCCAGAGGACACCATGCGTCGGCTGAGACCGACCACGGTGTAATTATGGCGGCGTATGCGTATCTGGTCGCCCAGGGCGAACCCGGTTTTGACGTCTGCCACCGCCTCGTAATGGCTGCGGGTAACACGTCGGCCTGCCATCAGGTAGCCCGGCTCGCCCGGCTGACCGGGCTCGAAGCCCACTACCATGGCACGCACGTCGCCCCTCTCACCCTCTGGGATAACCAGCGACTTGGCTGCGGTCGTTTGCAGCTTAGTCGAATGGCTAGTTGTTACACCTAGAGAGTTAGAAGAGAGGGTGGTGCCTTTGCGTACCTGCATGGTGAAATAAGTGACATTGGCGGCCTGCGCCACGCCGGGCATACCGAGAATGCCGCGATAGACATCGTCGTGAATACTGGATGACTCGGCATAGGGGCCCTGGGTATCCTTCTGCACCACCCACATATCGGCGCCGCTGTTGTTGAGCAGCACTTTGGCATCGTCCACCATGCCGCGATAAACCCCTGCCATGGTGAAAGTGACACCGATGAGCAGCCCGAGCCCTAGGCCGGTAAGGACAAATTTGCTCCAGGAATGCAGGATGTCGCGGCCTGCAAGGCTGATCATTTTGCTTTTCCGATCAACGAAGCAACCACCTTGATGCGGCTGCCATCATCGAGGTCGCGCTCGCTGTAAACCACTATCTCGTCGCCGGCCTTCAGGCCCTCGATAATTTGCACCTTGCCGTCGAGGCCCTCCGCTCCGGTTTTCACCGGAGCGAAGCGCAGATGTCCGTCCTCATGCAGCCAGACACCGGCTTGGGCGCCGCGATAGCGCAGACTGGCATTGGAAATGAACAGCGTGTCGCCGATGGCGGGCAAGCGCAGCGTCACCTCGGCCATCTCGCCGGTGGACACGCCTTGCGGCATGAGATCGAAAGCCACTTGGGCGATACGCTCCTCGGTCACGCTGTCGCTGTTCGGCTCTATGCGGACGACTTTGCCTGCAAGGGGCTTGCGGGGGTTGGAGCGGAGCGTGATTTCAGCCGACAGTCCCGCCTGGAGACCGGCTGAACGCCCCTGATCCAGCCTCACCGTTACCCACAGGCTGTCTGGCTGCACTAGTTTAAGCACCGCCTGTCCGGCTACGATAGTGGTGCCAGGTTCGGCATCGCGCGACGTCACCACGCCGTCGGTGGGCGCGTTAAGGCGGATATTTACCCGTTGCTGCTTCACCCCCTCGCGGTCGGCATCCAGGCGTGCCAAGTCTTGCAGTGCACTCGCCAAGGTGGACTCGGCGGCAGCAAGCTGGGCATTCGCCGACTGTTGTTGCTGCAATCTGCCATCCACCACACTCTGGCTGACGAACCCCTTGTGCCTCAAGTCAACATAACGGCGCGCCTCACTGGCCGCCAATGCCTGGCGGCTCTGCGTATCCTGCAACTGGGCTTGAGCCGTTGTCACGGCACTTTTGGCGCGAGCCGCAGCCGCAGCCGCAGAGCTCACTCGCGCATCGAGATCTACCGGATCCATTTCTGCCAGCAACTGGCCTGCCTGAACCGTATCACCCACATCAACCAGCACACGCCCGACACGACCGGCGATCGTTGGCCCGATGAGATAAGCGCGCCGCGCCTCCACCGTGCCGATGCCGAACAGGGCGGGGGATACTTCCCCCTTGGCGACCTGGGTTATGGTCACCTGTATCGGTGCGAGCGGGCCGCTTTTCAAAGCTACCCAGATTAAGGCAAGCAGCAGCGCAATGCCGAAGATGGCAAACCAGATCTGTCGTGGCAGGGCTATGGGAATCTTCATCGTTTTTCCTGAATGTGGGCTGGATAATGGGCTTGTTATTCAAATGCAAGTTAGTCTTACTGTGTCACAAAGCGCTGAAGGGCGCATTGCGGCGTTAAAATCAGGCTCAAAATGCTCATTTACGCTTTGTAAACTCCGCTTTTTCGCCCGATTTTGCCTTGCACTGCATCCCTTGATCACCATGTGACACAGTAAGATTAGTGGAGTGCCTGATTGACCTTGGCCAGCCCATCCTCACCCAGCAAGCCCACCGCCGCTTTCAGGCGGAGCTGGCTGAGGAGATAGTTATATTCGGCCTGGTACAAATCGCGGCGGGTGGAATACAGCTGTTGCTGCGCATTCAGCACATCGAGATTCGTGCGCACACCGACTTCCTGGCCGAGTTTGCTGGCTTCCAGGACGCTCTCGCTGGAGGTGAGCGCCTGCTGCAATGCCTTGACCTGCGCGATGCCACTTACCACACCGAGATAAGCCTGGCGGGTTTGCCATGCGATGCTGCGGCGGGCATTTTCCAACTCCTGTCTGGCGCGCTCCAGGTTGGCTTCCGCCTCGCGCAATTTCGAATCGACCGCACCGCCCTGAAACAGGGGCAAATTCAATTGCACGCCGATGCTCTTGTTGGTGCTATCACTACCCACGCCAAAGCTGCCGCCATTGGACTGGTTGTTGGAATAATTCGCCACCAGATCGACTGTCGGATAGTGTCCGCCACGGTTGCGCTCCACTTCTTTCTCGGCGATTCCGGCACCCGCTTGGGCGATGGCAAGCTGCGGGTTATTCAACTGCGAATCCTCCACCCATTTTTCCATTTCGGCGGGTTGCGTTGCTTCCAGTTTGAATTCTTTACCGAGATGTTTGAGGTCTTTCGGCATCACGTTAATCAATTGCTGCAAGGCGCGCCGTTTGATTTCCAGATTATTTTGTGCGGCGATTTCCTGCGCGCTGGTCAGGTCGTAACGCGCTTGCGCTTCGTGGGTATCAGTAATGGTGGTCGTGCCGACTTCAAAATTTCGCTTGGCCTGCTCCAATTGCTCGGAGATGGCTGTTTTCTGCGCCTCGACAAGCTGCACGCTGTCTTGTGCGATCAAAACATCAAAGTAGGCCTGCGCGACGCGCAAAATCAAATCCTGTTCGGCAACCTTGAATTGCGCATCGGCTTGCGCGACCTGCAATTCGGCTTCGCTATAGATCACCCAGTTTTGCTGGCGGAGCAACGGCTGCGTGAGATTCACGCCGTAGCCGTGGCTGTTGTAGCGGCTGCCGCCGCCGGGCATGATGGTTGCGCCGCTGTATTGGATGTTGTTGTCGTTAAACGTGCTGTTCGCGTTAAGACTGATGCTGGGCATCAACAATGCGCGGCCTTGCGGCAGCTTTTCCTGCCCGGCTTGCCGTGCGGCACGCGCGGCAGCAAACACCGGGTCGTTGGCTTGCGCGGCGCGAAAAGTTTCCAGCAGATCGGCTGCCTGCGCCCAGCCGCTCACGCCAACCGACATGGCCAAAAAAAACGGTAATGGCTTAAGCTTCATCAGGTTTTTTGCATAACCGTTATATTAGAATTTACTAATACTATAACTTCCTGCCAGTTTGGGCAATCCCAATATGGGATTTCAGAATACGAATCTCTTGGGCTGATCTGCGTTCTGCAACGGCGCGATGCAGGTTTCCATGATGTTGACCGTCGAGAATGTGTCGCGAGCAACGCGGGTAATCAGCTTCACTTCCATCAACGGCGCATCCCCCACGATGGCGATCAACCGCCCGCCGACATTCAGGCTATCCCGGAATTCTTTCGGCAACACCGGCGTCGAGCCGGTCAACACGATGACGTCATAAGTACCGCCGCGCCAGCCATGCGAGGCATCGCCCGTTTCAAGGACAACGTTGTTGCGGCGATAGGCGGCCAGATTCTGTTTGGCCATGGCGCTCAATTCAGGCACGATTTCGACCGAAGTAACCTGCTTCGCCAGCGCGGACAGCAGCGCAGTCAAATAACCGCTGCCGGTCCCGACCTCCAATACAACGTCTTTGCCGGTCAGATGCAACTCCTGCACAATGCGCGCCTCCAGCTTGGGCGGCCACATCTGAGCCCCATGGCCCAACGGAATTTCCATATCGGCAAACGCCAACGCTTTTTTGTCCACCGGCACAAAATGTTCACGGCGAACATTCTTTAACAACTCCAGAATTCGCCCTTCCAGCACCTCGCATGGGCGAATTTGCTGCTCTATCATGTTGAAGCGTGCTTGTTCCATGTTTTGTACCCCTCCCCTATAGATCATTCCACTATTATTGCCCGGCACAACCGTATACGCTTTCGCGAGTATAACAAACAGTAACCGCAGGATGGGAACGCTTTTGCCCGGAAGATATTCTCGCACCCTGTTTGGGTGTGCCCACGCGGCAAGACCGCCGGGAATTACAAATTTATCCGCTTGGACAACCAAGCCTCGATGTCGCGCACTTCCGCCTCGCACAATGAGTGCGGCATGGCGTATTCGTGCCATTCCACCGTATAGCCGAACTTCAGCAATGCATCCCTTGAAGCGGCCCCCAGCGCATAAGGCACGACCGGGTCGCCGCGTCCGTGCGCCATGAAAATCGGCGTTTTCAGGGCGCTTGCGGCAACCTCCCGATGGGCAATATCCGCCAGCGGCAAATACGCCGAGAGCGCAAGCACCCCACCCAGCGCAGCAGTCTGGCGCAATGCGGTGTGCAGCGCAATGGCTCCGCCCTGCGAGAACCCGGCCAGGAAAATATTGCCTGGCGCAACACCGCGTGCCACCTCCTGCGCAATCAGTGCTTCGACGGCGGCTTGCGAACCATAGATTCCCTCCTCATCCTGCTGGGCATCGATACTGGGGTGCGCGATGTCATACCAGGCGCGCATCACAAACCCGCCGTTGATGGTGACCGGGCGTTGTGGAGCATGCGGAAAAATATAGCGTACTGCGGCAGGCAAATTCAATTCGTCCACCATAGACACGAAATCATGCCCATCCGCGCCCAAACCATGCAGCCAGATAATGCTGTGGAGGGGTTGCTCGCCGGATTCGAGCGTGATGTGCGGAAGAATGGCGGTCATATTCGTTTTATAGCTGTTTGGCGTCAAAAAAGTGAATTTCAATTAGAGCATAACAATGGCTGCGTGTGCCATATACAAACCGCGCAATTAGACTACCCGGTCAAAAAACGCTATGCTGCGCGCCTTCACAGAACGCGCCCGTAGCTCAGTTGGATAGAGCATTGGTTTCCGAAGCCAAGGGTCACAGGTTCGACTCCTGTCGGGCGCGCCAACGATACCTGCATAACTTTATACACGGGTGCGTCGATAACACATTCAAAGCGGCAATATTGATATGCTTGCAAATATTCACCCGCAAAGGAAAATGATGTCATGAAAGTCGGCACAAAAATAACCTTGGGATTTTCGATTCCGATTGCGATGTTTTTCGCATTCGGATTATGGATGCAGCTTGTGATGGTAGGCGTTTCCGAGCACCTGCAGCATGTCAGGGATGAAAGTGTTGCTTTTGCCATGGCCGCCAAGGATATGGAAACAAATGTCACCCAGGTACAACAATTCCTGTCAGACATCTCCGCAACACGCGCGCTGGACGGCCTGAACGATGGATTCAAGGCCGCCGAGGAACACTACAAGGATTTCAATACCGATCTTGCCAAGTTCGAGCAGTTGTTTGCCGCCAAGGGAAACCAGAAAGGCGTGGAAAACAGCAAGCAGATCAGGGTCAACTTTGACGCCTTTTATGCGAACGGGGTCAAGATGGCGCAGGCCTATATCGACGGCGGGCCTGCCATGGGTAACAAACTGATGCTCGATTTCGACCAGGCCAGCCTGGCGTTGCAGAATTCGCTGAAGCCGTTCATCAAGGCTCAACTGGACGAAATGGATGCCGCTGTCGAAAGAGCCAAGGGCGATGCCAACAAAGCGCGCATCGTCGGGCTGATCCTCGGCCTGCTGGTTATCGCCATTTCGGTACTGGTGGCAAGAGCCACGGTCCTTTCCATTACCCGCCCGCTGAACCAGATGCAAACCGCGATCAGCCAAGTGGAAAAGAATTCCGATTTTACCGTGCATGCCCAGATAAACAGCGCCGACGAAGTGGGTCTGACCGCGCAGGCATTTAACCGGCTGATGGACAAGCTCGGCGAAATCATAATGCACACCCGCGCATCAATCGAAGGAATCGCTGTCGCCTCACAGGAGTTGAACCAGTCCATCGTGATGGTCACGCAAGGGTCGCGCCAGCAATCCGAAGCCACGCTCGAAGCCGTCGCCTCGGCCGAGGAGCTTTCCGCCACCATGAGCGACATATCTTCCCGCACCGGCGAATCGGAAAAACTTTCCGAACTCAGCCGGAGAGAGACACAGCAAGCGCTCGTCATTACGCATGAATCCATGTCGGGCATGGGGCGTACCGCGCAGTCGATCAAGGAGTCCGCAAGCAACGTGTCCATGTTGTCAAAAAGCTCCGACCAGATCAGCGGCATCATCACGGTCATCAGGGAGATCGCCGACCAGACCAACCTGCTTGCGCTCAATGCCGCCATCGAGGCCGCGCGCGCGGGCGAGCAAGGCCGCGGATTCGCCGTGGTAGCCGATGAAGTGCGTAAACTCGCCGAACGCACGGCCACCTCGACCGGGGAAATCGGCAAATTGATCAACACGATCCAAACGCAGATCGAGCAAACGGTAAAAACCATGCAGACAGCGGACGATCAGGTTACCCGCAGCGTCGAGATGGCGAAGCAGGCCACGGAAGCGCTCGAAAAAATCGGCCACGGGGGGACGCAAATCAACGAGCGCATGAAGGAAATCGTCAACTCGATCAGGGAAAGCGACACTGCAATCCACAGCATCGCCGGCCAACTGCAAAGAGTTGCGCAAATGACCGAAGGCAACAGCCTCGCGGCAGCAGCCAGCGAAAACACGGCCAGAAACCTTGACGGGCTGTCGGCGAATCTGCATCAGACGGTGGCGAAATATAAAGTGAAACAGACAGGCAAAGACGGCTCGATAAAAACCGGTGAAGGCCAGCGCAGCCCGGTTCGCCAAGACCCCGCGCAGAGCGGCGGAGTCGAATTGTTTTAGGGCTGCTCTACAAACTGGGTGGAAGTAATATCAAGATTCGTACAGGGCAGGCATGATCCGCTCCTACGATTATTCCATTTCTCCCTCAAACGGAAAATAATCCGTAGGTCGGGCTCCACCCGGCAACCATATCCGGCGGGCAAAGCCCGCCTTACAAAATGCACGTTTGATATCGGGTGTCCCTAGAAAGGAATATCGTCGTCGAAATTATCGAAGCTCCCCTTCGCTGCGGGCGCCGCCTTCGCGGGAGCCGCATCGCTGCCGGATGAAGAGGCAGAGGGCCTGTTTGGCCGCGAGCTCGAAACTTCGCTTCGCTCGTTTTCCACCACTTCAAAACTGTTGCTGCCGGAGGATTTTCCGCCGAGCATTTTCATTTCATTGACAATGATTTCGGTGGTATAGCGATCCTGGCCTTCCTTGGTCTGCCACTTGCGGGTTTGCAGCCTGCCCTCCACATAAATCTGCGAACCTTTCTTCAGGTATTCCCCGACGATCTCCGCAAGCCGCTTATAGAACACCAGATTGTGCCACTCGGTTTTCTCCTGCTTCTCGCCGCTCTTGTCCTTCCAGTTCTCCGATGTCGCGATTGACACATTCGCAACCGCTTCGCCGTTGGGCATGTATCTCACTTCAGGATCCTTGCCGAGGTGCCCGATCAAAATTACCTTATTCACCGACATGTCATGCTCCTTTCAGGTTTTCCGTTTTACGTCCTCTACTCTCGCCCAATCTCTCACGAGACCAAAATCAGGGAGCGGCCATCACGAGTTGTTCCACCGCCACCTCGTCGAATCCATGCTTGTCCACCTTGAGGCAAACCATATTTTCCGCTACGACCACCATCACTTCGCGCACCCCGGAGAGCTGCGCGAGACGCTGGCGCAATTCTACCGCAGCGGCGTCATCCAGTTCGGGTAAATGGTACAACCGGGTGCGCACCGGCGCCGGAGGCTGCATGCCGAATGCCGCCACCAGCCACAGCAACAGCACCACAATATCGAATATGAACACGGCATCGCCGCCGACAAACTGCATCAACGCGCCGCCAATCAGCGAACCGAAGAAAGCGCCGAGAAACTGCACACTGCTGTATACGCCCATCGCCGTGCCCCTCGCGGACAGCGGCGCGATGATGCTGATCAGCGCGGGCAGCTTGGCCTCCAACACGTTAAACGCGGTAAAGAACAGCAGCAGCGCCGCCGTCACGCCCCACAGACTATGCTGCATGAACAGCAGCAGGATAAGGGAGCCCGCCGCCAGCGCGATCGACAGCAGGAACACCTGCTTCACCTTGCCCTTCTTTTCCGAGGCCACGATGAGCGGCAGCATCAGCACGAAGGCCGCCAGCATCACCGGCAGGTAGACCTTCCAGTGCTGCGACACCTCCAGATCGTCGGCCTGCAACAGAAACGGCACGCGCATGAACACCGACATCAGGATTGCGTGTACCGCAAAAATGCCGAAATCGAGGCGCAGCAATTCCTTGTTGCGCAGCACCTCGCCGAATTGTTTCTTGTTCGCTTCGGCGTCGCTGTGGAAACGCGTGATCGCCGGATCGGGAATCACGAAGCGCACCACCAGCAAGGCCAGCAGAGCCAGCACACCGGTCAGCGCGAAGATGCCGGGTACGCCGAGCAACCCGTCGAGCACCGGGGACAGCACCAGCGACAGCGAGAACGTGAAGCCGATAGTCATGCCGATCGCCGCCATCGCCTTGGTGCGCACCTCCTCGCGCGTCAGGTCGGCGGCCAGCGCCATCACCGCCGCGTTGATCGCGCCCGCACCTTGGATGGCGCGCCCGGCGATCACCCAATAGATGTTATCCGCCGCCGCCGCGATAAAACTGCCCAGCGCGAATATCACCAGCCCGCCGTAAATGACCGATTTGCGCCCGTAGCGGTCGGAAAGCCAGCCTGAAGGAAGCTGCAGGACTGCTTGGGTCAGCCCATACGCACCCAGCGCGATACCCATCAGCAGATGGCTTTCGCCGCCCGGCAGACGCTCCGAATACACCGCGAAGATCGGCAGGATGATGAACAGCCCCAGCATGCGCAGGCCATAAATGCTCGCCAAGCCGAAACTGGCGCGACGCTCGGCCGCATTCATGATATTTGAAACAGACATGGATGATTCTGGAAAACACAAAAGTCGCGCATTTTAGCAGGTCATTACGCCTGCTGGCAGATTTGCGCGAAAGCTGCGTATAGAATGGCACGCAGGCTTGATACCGAAACAACTGGTGGTTCGAGATAGCTTGAAGTCGTGACCTTGCATAAGCGCACAACACCTCATCCCCCACCCTCCCGCCTGCGGGCGAATGCCGCAACCAGCATGTTTGCACAGGTTGGGAAAGCCTGAAAATTCGCGTATATTGGCAGGTCGTTTTCACTCGATAGAAGTTTGCATGGAACAGATACGAATACGCGGCGCACGCACGCATAACCTGAAGAACATCAACCTCGATTTGCCGCGCCACAAGCTGGTGGTGATCACCGGTTTGTCCGGTTCGGGCAAGTCTTCGCTCGCCTTCGACACCTTGTATGCAGAGGGGCAGCGGCGCTATGTGGAATCGCTGTCGGCCTATGCGCGGCAGTTTTTGCAGTTGATGGAAAAGCCGGACGTGGATTTGATTGAGGGGCTTTCTCCGGCCATCGCCATCGAGCAGAAAGCCACTTCGCATAACCCCCGCTCCACGGTCGGCACGGTCACCGAGATACACGATTACCTGCGCCTGCTGTTCGCGCGCGCGGGCGACCCGTATTGCCCGCAGCATGACCTGGTGCTGGCGGCGCAGTCGGTAGGGCAGATGGTCGATCACGTGCTGGCCCTGCCGGAAGGCACGAAGATCATGATCCTGTCGCCGCTGGTGGTAGAGCGCAAGGGCGAACAACTGGATTTATTCGACGAGCTGCGCGCGCAGGGCTTCACGCGGCTGCGCATCAACGGCAAGGTGTACGAGATCGACGCGCTGCCGAAGCTGGAGAAAAACAAAAAACACACCGTCGAGATCGTGGTGGATCGGCTGAAGGCCAATGCGGAAGCCAAGCAGCGGCTGGCCGAGTCGTTCGAGACCGCGTTGCGCCACGCCGAAGGGCGCGCTATTGCCGTGGAGATGGATACCGAAAAAGAGCATCTGTTCTCGGCGAAATTCGCCTGCCCGATTTGCAGCTACTCGCTGCCGGAACTGGAGCCGCGCCTGTTCTCGTTCAACAACCCGATGGGTGCATGTCCCAAGTGCGACGGCCTCGGCAACATCAGTTTTTTCGATCCCAAACGGATCGTGGTTTTCCCGCAGATGTCGTTGAGCTCCGGTGCGATCAAGGGCTGGGACCGGCGCAACCAGTTCTACCACCAATTGCTCGCCAGCCTCGCGAAGCATTACAACTTCGATATCGAGCAGTCTTTCGAGAGCCTGCCGGAAAAAATCCAGCAGGTGATCCTGTACGGCAGCGGCAAGACCGAGATCGCGTTCCAGTACCTGAACGAGCGCGGCAAACCGACGTTGCGCGAACACGCCTTCGAGGGCATCGTCAACAATCTGGAGCGCCGTTACAAGGAGACCGATTCGCCCGCGGTGCGCGAGGAGCTGGCAAAATACCTGAACAGTTGCCCCTGCCCGGAATGCAAAGGCACGCGCCTGCGCCTCGAGGCGCGCCATGTGCGCGTCGCGGAAATGAACCTGTACGAAATCAGCGCGCTGCCGCTGAAGCAGGCGCTGACTTTCTTCCAGAGCCTGAAACTGCAAGGCCACAAGCAGGCGATTGCGGAAAAGATCGTGCTGGAAATCGCCAGCCGCCTGACCTTCCTCAACAACGTCGGGCTGGATTACCTGTCGCTG
>Ga0209343_10000330_pt1 | contig 66203 bp, 66 predicted proteins | sample RifCSPlowO2_02_FD_184026 | JGI IMG/M metagenome (GOLD analysis project Ga0209343, IMG submission 184026) | Groundwater microbial communities from Rifle, Colorado - Rifle CSP2_plank lowO2_0.2 (SPAdes) (version 2) | ecosystem: Environmental > Aquatic > Deep subsurface > Groundwater | place...
ATTATTTTCTTTGGTAAGAGTATTATTTTCTGAGGATTTAAATTCTAAAACTAAAGTATCATCATTACAATTAATAATAGGAAGTTCGTTATTATCACATTCTGTTTCAGATTTACATGCTAATTGAGGGTTAATACCTTTAAATCTCATTAATGATGTTATCCTTTTAATCTCAAATTGATTTAGGTTGTAAGGATCGTTTAAGATTAAGTAGGTTCTGGGGGTGAAACTAAATTGATCAAATTGAATGTCTTCCAATTCTTTTGGATTATATTGGAATTGAAGTTGTTGGCCTTCGTAATTGGTTAACCATGAACCGGAACCATCTGTGAAAAATAAATAATTATTATATTCAATTTCTTCATTTTCATTATCAGCATAGTCTGTTAAAGCTGAACTTATCATTAGTAGAATTATCCCTAAACCGATTAAATAAGTATAAGTTTTTTTGTTTTTTAAAATGGATTTTTTTTCTTTTGGAATATATTTTTTAATTTTCATAGAATTATAAACTTAGTTTTCAATTAAAAAGTTTTCGATAAAAAAAAAGAAAGAAAAAAAGTAGAGATTTACTCTACATTAATTCCATCAACTTCTAGACTTTCTCCAGTTACAGTTACACTTGAACCACTAAGTTGGAAACTGTCAGCGTTCTTTAGAACTACTCCAGCTCTTCTTGTGTCAATTGCTTCGTAACCTGCTACTAGTAAAGCCCATTTGTCTCCATTTGCATGCATTTGGATAATAGCTTGACCTTCACCAAATGGTAGATTACCACTTGCACCGGATGTTGGGAAAGGTAAACCTAGTAACGTTGCAGCAACCTTGTTGATAGCAGGACCACCAACTACGATTGCATTATATTTACTTAAATCACCAACATCTGTGTCTAATATTGTTCTTGGACCTGTTGCTGGAGTTTGTGCACCAACTTGAGTGATTACTTCACTTGCACCAGCGCTTCCAGCTGTTCTAATTACAATATTAGCTTTAAAGTCTTGCATATCAGATGGAACTCTGAATTCAAATTTGTCAGAGCTTTGATGTGCTTCAGGATCTAAGATAATTACACCATCTTGAGTTCTAGTGTTTTCTTCATATTCTGAAATATCTACTGCTCCAGTTACCAAGTAAGAACTTGTTAGTGAAGCTGAGTTGTTTGCAGCTTTTAATACTGGACTTACATCTCCATAGACCACATCATATTTAGTTGATGATGCACCATCTGAATCTCCTAAATACTCAAAATCTGCCCACTCACTATTAGCAGTTGTTGTGGTTTTAGCTTCATCAGTTTCAAAGTAAACAGTCACATTCTTTCCACCTATTACTGGGTTAATATGCATGTAACCATATGCAGGTGCAGTGTTTGTTACAGCAGCTACACCACTTACTGATGAATTATGCCAAGCCACTGAAGTATTTCCGTGACCATATGTCATACCTTGTGCATCAGTTGGTAAACCAGGGATTAACCAAGACAAATCAACGTCAATTAATGCATCTCTAAATTCAATTTTAAAGGCACTATTTAGTGATCTGTGAACCCAGGAATTTCCACCACCTACTACAAGTGCATTACACAAGATAGATTTGGAACCATCTTGTTCTTCCCTATGGACCAACAATGCACCTGTACTTCTATTTACATCTAAATGTATTGTGTCAGTGTCAACAAGTGTTGCATCAGATAATGAAGTTCTACATTGTAAACCATCATCATTTGCACCTTTTGCTCTTATTTCAATAACTCTTGCACCAGTAACACTTTTGTTACCATCAGTAGCTTCAGCTTGGGAATTATATAAATCTTCACTTACACCACCAATTATTTCATAATCTTGGTAGTCATCAATTTGAATTCCTTCAAATTCAATACAAGCGTAATCAAACGGTAAACAAATTGACTCTCCTTCATATATTGGATGCTCGTATAATGGATTATTATTTTCTTCTGGAAAATCCAAATCTAAAGACCATCTAATTCCGATTGTTGGACTTAGTAAGTTTAAATTTGCTAATCTCCACGTCCATGCTGGATCATCTTCATCTTCTCCAACAAACTCTTCACCATCGGAAAATGTTTCTCTTGCTTTTTCTCCAATAAATAGAGTTGCGGAATCAAATTCTATACCCTCATCACTGGATACATCTTCAACTCTGATTTCTAAGCCATTTACCCTCTCATCATCATTTTCTGCAATTACTTCTCTTACACCATCAACACTTAATGTTGCTTGGGCTGCAGCAGTTTGAACAAGAGTAACCTCTTTTCCATCAACAACAACTGTATCACCAGCATTCAGGAAGAATTTTTGTCCAACGTTAACTACAAGTTTATTTGCAGCATTGTTTGTTCCTTCTATTTGGAATAGTTTTCCTAAAAATTCAATCTCAATTGGTTCGTTGTTACTTGAAGCAGATAAGTTGTTTCCTGCTAGTAATGTATCTTCAAATACATAAAAATAACCCCATGAGTTCTTTACCATTGGAATGAAAACTCTTTCTGCAAAGTCTGGGTCTCCACCTTGCCAAGTTAAACCTGTGTGTGGTGCTAGTAAATCACTCGGAGTAATTTCTGTTCCACCAAATCTGATTTCATCCCTAATATCATAATCGTCATCAGTCGCACCAATGTCGATATCAATTGTTGTATCCTGGAATCCTTCCAAATCGTCAGCGTCTACAGTATTACCAAAACCATCGTTTGTATTATTTAAAGCTGTAGCTATTGGTAAATCTTCCATTTTTTCATTAGCTCCTCTTCTTGCAGATGGAGCTCTAGGAGCAGAACCTGCGGATACAGCAGCTTTATTTCCTGATGCTGGAAGACCCATTGCAATATCTTCTGCAGCAGAACTATCACTTGCAGCAGCTTGTGATCCTAATACAAAAATCGTGTCAGAACCACCAAATGGTTGTGGCCATCCACTTAAGTCAGCAGCTAGAGCACCGGTTAAAGTCATACCTAACATAGCAATGCTTGTTCCGATTGCAGCTACTTTTTTAAAATTTTTTCTAATTTCTTGCATTTAAAATAACACCTCCACGGTTATTTCGTTATTAATATTGTCTGTGATTTCCTAATGCCACGAACAAAGCGCGGATTGAAAATCTTAAAGTAAGAAACTCAAATTCTATTTATAAAATTATCTAAAAGAAGGTGCTAGTAAAGTAAGAATTCCTTCAAATTTGTAAGAATTAAGCTGTAATTCGAAAGATTAGGCTTTTATTTAATTATGGCTATGTTGTAATCTCTTAGTGGGAAAAGGTAAAAATATGCCTTAACACAGTGTAAAATAGCTCTCGTAAGGTGTTCCACTATCAGTGAAAGTAAAACTTGGAGACCTTATTCCAGTTTCACATACTAATATTTCTGGTAATTGTAAGATAATCTCTTCATTTTTAGTAATGTAAAAATCATAATCAAATTCTGTGGTTGTATCTAAAATTTCATTAATTTTTCCATTTAATGTTTGACAACAGTCAGATTGGGGATCATTTTGACATTTAACAACTGTTTCTTTTAACGTTAATTCTTCACATATTTGAATATTCATTAATGCGTTAATTAAGTTAATTGCCTGAATGTTTTGGATCTTATTTTCTGTTGTAACTTGTTTCGATTGTAATATTCCAAATCTTAAATATAATAATGCTCCAATTACAATTAAGATTACAATTATCATTAAACCCATTATTTCAATTTGTGCTTTTTTCATATTGAATATGTTTCCACGGTTAATTTTCCTATGAAATATTTGTTAGTTTTAGGATCGTAAAGGGAAATGGGAGATGTTCTTATTAATTTATTAGTTCCAATTGGATTATTATAAATTATCCATTCTCTTGTATCTTCAGGGTAAATTATGTTTATTTTTATGATCTTCTTTCCTAAGTCTCTTGGTTTGTAGGCTTCTAGTTTTGTAATGTCTATACAATTCTCCGTTTCTGAAAGTTTTGAGCACTGAAGTTCTGGTTGTGTTGGAATTGTTAATAATTGGTTGTCCAATTTTGTTATTTTATAATTATTTTGTTCGTTTAAAATTGATTTTTCTTGAAATTTATGGAAAAAAATTAGTCCCATGATTAAGATTACTGTGACTATGAAAATTACTAATATTGTTTCTTGCATTTGTATTTGTGCTTTTTTCATTTTTTTAAAATAAAACCGGACAGTTTTGGCTTAATAATTCTTGATTTTGTTTTATTAATAGTTCTTTTATTTCTTCTTTAGGTTCGGTGAATTGAGTTAATGTATTCTGTATTATGTTGTAATTACAATCTTCTGATTTTAAGATGTTTGCTTTATTGTAATATAATTGCGTTATTTTATAGTGTTGTTTTTCTATTTGTTTTAAATTACATTTGAATATTTCTTTATTATCTGAAAATATTGCTGCCATTATTAATTCTTCATTTATTTCTATCTCTTCATCTTCAAATTGAACTTCGTTGTTAGTTATTATATTATAAGGAATTTTATTCGTTTTTAAGTAGTTTATTTCTTCCTGAGTTGGAATAATGTTTATGAATGATACTTTTGAGTTTTTTTCTATGTTATTAATTGTAGTTAGTTTTTCTACGTTGAAAATTAATGGAATATCTACATCATCTCCTTTTATATAGATTTTATGATTTTGCGGTTGTAGGTAAATTAAGTTAGTGATATAATAAGGGTATTTTAGTTTCTTAATCCAAAAGTTCATATTCTTTGTTTTGAATTCTTTTGGGGAGAATAAGGTTTGGTCTTTAAGGCCGTGGATTATATTATTGTTTAAGATTATATTTAACTGGTTATTGTTACATTCTAAATTGACATTAGTTTGAAATCCTAAAGAAACACAATTATCTGATATTTCTGTGTCACAGTACATCTCTTCAGTTGAGGTTTTTAGTGATTCTATATTTATATCAAAGTTTCTTGCAATATGGAATTCTGTTTTTTTGTTTTGGAGATCTATAAACTTGATTGAGAAAATAATGAAGAATGTAAGTATTATTGCGCCTGCAACCATTATAAATATCCAGTTAAATTGTGCTGCTTGTGCTTTTTTCATTTTATTGTGATAGTATTTCCTGTGTGAACTAAAGTTACTTCTAATGTGGATTTTTCTATTTGTTTACAGAATGGATTTGGATCTGCTGTTAAGTATTTTATTGATTTTGGTTCTAAGAAATCTTTTGAGATGAAGAATAAGTTTTTAGTAGGATTTGAGTTTCCTTCTAAATAATCATTTAATTCTTCGTAAGGTATTGTATTTCTACTTATTTTTTGGTCTATAACACAGATTACTTTTATTCCTTTAGGAATGTTTTTTATTATTAATTTTTGAGATGAACCTTCTGAGTAGGTGTATAAAGTTTGTATTGCATTGTCAAAGTCCTTTTGAAATACAGCTATATCCACACTTTTTCCTAAATTTGTTGTATCTTTTATCATTTTAATTCCAAAGATTAAAATCGCAACTATAACAAACATTACAAAAATGTAAATAAAAACCTGTTCTGAGATTGCTTTTTTGTTCATTCTAGGAAAGAGATTCTTGCTGATGTTGGATTTACATTTTCAAATTCATCCTTACATCTTACATAATAAATTCTAGAGTTAAATGGAGCCTGGTGTTTTCCATCTTCATTTATCATTAAATTTCCATTTTCAAAAACTTCAAAATGACTTTCTGTTGAAACTCTACATTCTGCCTGTTCGTCAGTTTCTATGGTAAATAATGGAGGATTTATTGATGAATCTAAGTAAGCTCTAATAATTTGTGGAACACCCCTATCCATTTTCAAGTCTATTTGGGTCTTTGCTTTTGCTAAGTTTCCAGCTAAATCCTGGCAAGCTACGTGGAAAATACTTAATCCAGAGTTTAATGAATTAAAGAAATTTGTATGGACATTATTATTTGTTTCAGTGAAAGGTGCCATTGAATTTATGTTAGGTTCTGGTGCATTTGGATCTTGAGTATGGGAATATCTACATTCTGATTCTCCAATTAATTTTGCACCGCCTTCGGTTGTTACTTGTAATGTTATGTTTTGTTGTCCTGTTTGTGAGGATAAAATCCCTTCTGGACTTATTGAAGTAATGTTTAAAGGTTGTGAACCATGTAATGTTAATTTATATGGATCTTTATTGAAATTATTTTCTTCTGATTTATCTTTACATTTGAAGTAAATTAATTTTGTTTCTCCAGCGTTTAAATCCCCTGCTTCTACAGGTAATCCAACATTAGGAGCAGGATTTTGTGCAAAGGAACATTCGTAAAAGCCCATTGAATTTAAAGTTGTAGTTGAACATACATTTTGTTGGTTTTGTGCCATTGCATTGTAAGGTTCGTCAATTGTTGACCATGAACAGTATGATGGTTCATTAGTAAATAATATAGTTTGGGGAATTGTTGTTGTTCCATACATTAAGTAAACATCTGTTGACTGCTCTTCATTATTTTCTCCAAATGAAATAAATTCTATTCTTGGTGCTGTTAAATCTGGGCTTTGGTCTATTTGGAATTCTATTACATAGTCTCTTTCATTAGCATTTCCTCTTGCATCTTTACATCTTACAAAAAATTCATAATTACCTTCACCGTTTATTGTAAATACTTCATCCAGAGTTTTATTTCCTTGTTGTGGGAATACGATATCTTGAGTATGGAAGTATTTGAATGAATTTGAACCGAAATAAGTTTCATCCATTTCATCAAATGATTTTGAATGGTCTAATGACATCTTACATTGTGCAGGTTCATTAGTTTGAATTCCTAAAGTGATTTTTTGATAGATTGGAAGTTTAACTGGATTTTCTCTCTCCCCTATTCTGAATCCTTCTCCTTTGATTTCTTTTATTTTCTCTTTATCTATTTGTGGTGAGAATCCTTCTTTAAATACCGTGATTAAAGGAGCTATTACATCATCATGTCCAACTGAAACACATTTTTCTTCTTCCGAACCTTGGTTTACTAATTCACATGATGCACCTAGTGATTTACATCTGTATTCTGAACATTTTTTAAATGCGTTAACCGATAAGGGTTTTCCATCTTTATTTAAGTAAAATTCTTGATTACACAATTCACATTGATCTTCTGATTTTAAATTTAAGTTACCTAGGTTATAAGTTACTGGTGCTATTTTTGTTGGAGCTTGCCATGGTTTACAGAATGTTTTTACTTCAACTTCTTTAATCTCTTCTGCAATAATATCTACTAAATTATATACCATGTATATCCATGCTGCAGTTGATAGCGCTTCACCTATTGTAGCTCCAGCACCAGTTGGAGTTGTAGCTGTAGCTTCAGCCCCGGCAACATCACCAGCAGATCCAGCTGGAGCTGCGGCTGTTGCTTCTGCTTTTGCTAATGCTTTTTCTGCTAATGCTTTTTCTGCTAATGCTTTTTCTGCTACTCCTCTTTTTACTGTTGCTTCTGCTGCTGCTGCTTCTAATGCTTCTTCTTCTGTTGTTGCTTTTACCAGATCAAATGCGGATGCTTCTTCTGCTAATGCTTCTCTTGCTGCATCTGCTGCTGCTTCTAATGCTTTTTCTGCTGCTTCTAATTCTACTATTGCTGCTGGGGCTGCTGTTGAAGTTGCTGCTGGGACTACTGCTGCTGGAGCAGCTGTTGGAGTTGCGGGAGTGCTAAATTGATTTGACATAAAGTGCCAAATTCCAACTACAGGTTTTCCTAATGGAGTTGTACCTAAAAGCTCAAAACCACTTCCTCCTAAACCTCCAAAACCTCCTAAACCATATAAGGCTGCAGAAACTCCAATTTGGTATGTAAGTGGGGAATTCCATGAAAATTCTCCACTTTGTCCAAAAAAGAATCTGTAAAATCCGTTTGGAACTGATGATAATTTTAATCTAGTATCAATAAATTCTGTTCCTTTGTCTCTATCAGGAGGACCTTGGAATTTTCCTGGTACTCTCCATTTTTCATCACCTAAACTTTCATGACTTATTTCATATTTCTTAAGTTTCCAATCTCCATCCTTACTACCTGCAATTTCAGCTAACGCTTCAGTAATTTCACTGTTGATTGATTTGGTATAATCTAAACCAGAATATGTTAAACCCCATGGTTGTTCTCCTAATGAAGTTGCAAGATGATTATAATCAATACCACAGTCACCATAACCTCTACAAATATTATTTGCACCTTGTAAAAAATCTTGTGTTAAACAACCGCTTGAACTTTCAACAATATGCCAACCATCCCCAACGTAATTAAACACGTTTAACTTACTTCCCTCACCGAAAATTCCTGAGGAAGAAACAAAAATGGGAACTGCAGCAAAAGCACCCGCGATAAAACTCGTTGCAAGCCATCCAGCACCTAAAGCAGTGGTGGCAATAATACTGGAACCAATCATTTCACTTTCACACGTCCCTAAAATTGAATTCCAACCACCACACTTGAATATAGCCTTGCATGTTTGTGAAGCTTTGGCACAGACATTTGCGCCATCATCATTCCAATGTTTAAATCCTAAAGGAACTTTAGGTAAACATTTATTTCCTGTCCAAGCACAGTCTCTTTTAGAATCATCAATACAGCACTGAGCATCCGATTCTAACGCATCATTATATTGACCAGAATTCATTGTAAATGGATCTGCAGTATTACATTGATCTATACATGATTGACCGCGATTTTCAACACATGCTGCTTCAGTATAACAATTTGAACCCACACAATTATCATTACTGCTTCCAGTAAAAATATTACCTGAATCTCTATCAATTGAGGCATCAATACAATATTCTTTTCTGAAATCTTCACAAGGTTCAGTTATTTCCTGACCTGAAATACAAATGCTTCTATAATATCTTGAGCCTGGAGGATCTGTTGTACCAGAGAGATCATCATCTTGGCCTTGAGTATCATAAATGCACCATGATTCACCATGTTTTATATCATTAATTTTTATTTCTTGTGTTCCTTGATTTTGATAATCAGGTAAATTTACGGATAGTTGATCCTTATTAGGAGAACTTGAACAATGTAAACTCTCACATGTGAATTCATTATCATTATCTAAATCACCACATAATGTTCCATCTAAATAACTACATTTTGTTTTTACCTCTTCTTGATTACCACATGAATCAAACCAATAAACATGATCTTCATTGTTTAAACAACCTGTTCTTGCTTTGGTAGTACAAATTGGATTGGTGAAAGTTAAATCACTACAAAATTTCCCTTCATAAAATCCTTGTTTATTTGGAATTGTTTGAACATTACAATTTGCTTTTGTAGTATATTCTGGAGTACCATCTTCTTGAACACAGCAACCTTTAACTGATGATCTTGATAAATCAATACACGCTTGTTCATCTTGGATATCTTCTAAAAATTGAGGTGATAAACCATAATTTTGTGCTTCAGACGTACATCTATTTTTAGTTAATAATTGAGATTGAGTTCCAATTATACAACACCCAATTTTACATTCTGGAATTACATCTAAATTATTTTCTGAAAGGAATTTTGAGGTTGGATTTCCTGAATCATCAGTAAATGCACCTTCACACTGAGCTTTTCCCATTCCGGAATAACATAATCCAGATTCTTCATCTATACAAGTACCTGGACTACAGAATGATGTAAATGAACACGAAGTTGGAGCTTGTAATGATCCTGGTTTACAATTATTTGATTCAGTGTAAGAACAGAAATCTCCCTGATTTGTTTCCTGGCAACAGACTGTAGGTTGTATCTCTTGTGCCGTTATTGGAATTACAGAGATTAAAACTAAACTGATAAGTAATAATGATAATATTTTTAGTTTCATTCTTCACCTTCTATTGCAAACATAAACTTGAAATTAGAGTCTTTTTTGTTTAAGATATAAATTATATCAGGATATGGTTTGTCAACTTGTATAATGATTCTTCCTTTCTTTTGTAACATGTAAATTAATTGTTCGAAATTACCATGTTTTGAATGGCTATTTACTATATCGTATGCTGCATTATATAGATATCCTAAAGGAGTGTCAGGAATTTCTCTGTTTATTCTTGAGAGTTTTTGTGTGACTCCATCTTTTTCTATTGTAATTGGATAATCAATTTCAAAGAGAATATTTTCTTGTAATATCTTAGCATTAACTTTTAAATTTGGATTAGTAATTGTATAACCTCTTTTACTTTCTAATAAGTCTTTTGAAATACAGCTTTTTAGTTTGTCTTGAAGTTCTTCTTGTAATTGAGATTCTACTTTTTGTAAAGGATCCATTGAATTTAGGCATTTTTCTTCATTTGGAATGTTTTGACACAAATATTTTACGTTTTTACTTTCATATAATCTGTATTTTGTGGGGTTTTTAGAACCGCCTTGATTTGAGATTAGATTTATTGATGGAGAGATTATTTCATCTACACATTTCGTGATTTCATTTTTTATTGAATTTAATGGACCTTGGATGTAAACTTTTGGTTCTATTCCATAACCGTAATAATTCTTTGCAAAGAAAAACAGACCTGCAACTAAAAGAATAATTATTCCAACTATTACAAAAACTGTTACTTGCCCCTTTTTTTGCATTATTAAAATTAAATTAGATTAAAACGGTTTATATTACTTTCGTTTGTTTTTATAATCTTCTTTCTTTGTTTTTAAATAAAATTCTGGGGAGAATTTAAACTGTCTTGTATTTTGAATTGAAGAATTAATAATAATATTCTGTTGTCTAGACCATTCTTTGGAATCTGTTCTTTTCATGTAGTCTACCCAGTATTCTACATACCATAGCCTTGATTTTTTATTTTTTTCTAAGTCCATTTTTGTTTGTAATAAATAATTTTCTCTTCTTTTATATTCTCTTTAAACAATAATCAAATATCTTTAGAGAATCTAAAAAATTAAAAACAAATTCGTCAAGTTCATTCTTTGTTTTTTTCAGTTCTATTGTTTTTGGGTCAAGGAATTTTATCATAAAAACCTTATTGTTTTTAGAATTTATATCTATTATTGTCATGAACCATAATCTAGATCAATATGGTTAATATAATCTCCTTAAGAATTTTCGAAAATAGTTTGAATTTATCTATTTAGATAAATTGTTTTTGCTTCAAATGAATTTTTGAAGATATCACTACATAAAACTATAAATTTACTTTGAACACCAATAGGGGCAGTGTGAATTAATTTGTTTGAAGTTGAAAATGCTTGAGGTTCGTTAAATAATTTCTCTGATGTTGAGGCATATTTACATTCTGATTCTTCATTTGTTTCTACTATCAATTGCTGCCCTGAAGTGTAAACTTTTTCCATTATTGGAAATGAATCATCCTTTAGTAGATTAAATGAGATTGTTTTATTTGCAATGTTCTTTGCTTTATCTTCACAAACTATATTGAATAATTGCGGGTTATTTAAAGGGGTTAATCCTGAAAGTGTTAGACCTGTATGTAATATTGAACCTGTGTTTGAGAATTCAAATAATCTAGGTGATAGTGCAGATGATTGTGTTCCTCCACATGTTGCTTTTCCATCTTCTGTTCCACCTGAAGTTGTTGCTGTAATTTCTAATGTACTAAAATATCTGTTTTCTTCATTACAATCAGTTGTTAGTTCATCTTTACATTCTAGTCCAGTTATTTCTAATTTTTTTGTTTTTGTTAGGGTGAATTCTGGTGGGTTAACTTCACTATTTCTGTTGTTATTATTATCTTCACATTTTACAAAATAATTGTAGATTCCTTCTTCAATTAAATCTGTGATAGGTAAATCACAATTATCAATACAGCCGTCTTTTGTAAATTTCATTTCTTCAAATGGAACATTAACATTATCATATTTACAAACTTTCATAGGTTGATTTATTGGAACTAAAGTTACAAATGTTTGGTTTAAATTATTGGGCACTAGGAAGTTATTTTCATGTTTAATTTCAAATGTAGGTGGAGAGGTTGGAATTTGAGGATTAATTTCAAATTGAATTTGATAATCTACTTGTGATTCTTTACCATCATAGGTTATACATTTAACATAATAATTTATTTCTTCACCTTGCGGAAGGTCATATGCTTGTTCAATTTCAAATTTATGATCTATTTTATTTTCTTCAGTTTTGTAAACGTATTCAATACCATCATCATAACCTGGAATTCTTTCTTCTGCAATTTTACATTGTGTTGGGAATTCTTCTGTTTTTGCAGTGTTGGTATATGTTGTAACTCCAATTGTAATATCAGTGAAAGTTTTTATTTTAGGGCCTATTTTGTAACCGTTTTCATTATCTGGTTTTAATTCACAGGCTGTATCTTTTCCGTCATTATCTACACATTTGTTTAAACTTAGAATATCACCTAATGGACCTATACCTGGATTTGAGGTTGCCTCTTTTGGAACACATTTATTCATTTCATCTGTTTTAATGAATTGACATCCTTGTCCTAAAGATAAACATAAGTATTGAGTACATTCATGTGTACCACCTACCGTTAAATCAGGAAGACCATTTTGTCCTGCTTCATGACATAAGTTGCAATAATTTGAATTCTTGACAGGTTGCCATGGTTTGCAGGATGATTGGATAGTTTCTGTTTCTTTGTCTCCAAACCAAGTCTCTAGTGCCCACCATCCACCAAACAATAAAGCTGCTGCACCTGCTACTATCCAACCTATTGGATTACTTGACATTGCAGCTACTAATCCACCCCAGTAAGTGTATGTCAAATAAATTAATCCTACTGCACCAGCTCCTCCAATTGAGCCTCTTATTTCCTGGTCTAAGTCGTCTGGAATATTATCACCTCTTTTTAATGTTAATGTACCGTTTACTTCAAAATAACCCTCTTTATTTTCAGGTTCTGGAATTTCAGTCTTACAACCTCTAATTAATGTGTTACTACTTTTACCTGTTTTAGTATCATCCTCATCATCAACTTCAGCATCTTTTCGAAGTTTATTTCTACTTTCACCACATGTTCTTTCAAACCCATCATCAGTCCATTCTCTATTTAATCCAAAGTCTGCACCACAATCACCATATGATGCACAGATTGAATTCATGGAGGTTGCATATTCAGGTAAATATAACCCACAATTATCAGTACATTCCCAATCATAACCACTAGACAAAGTAGTATACCAAGCTGCTTTTTGTTTTAAAATTCCAATGCTATCACTTGAATCTTGAGTTTTAAATTTACCAGCATTACATTCTGCTTGTGGAAATGTATTTGATTGTGTATCCGAAATGCTTGGAGCAGGAGGTGTAGAAGGTATACACACCCCATTTTCATTACCGGCCCAAATACAATCCCAAATTCTTGGATCTTCACAGCAATCTTGAGTTGTACATTCCATACAAGTTTTATCAGAGTTTTTATATCTATTTTGACGTTTTATTGCCTGGTATAAATCAGTTTTATTTTCATAGATATTCATACAAACTTCTGACCTATCTTGTGGTAATTCATCAACTTCTTCTTTTGAGTTTAAACATCTATGAATGTACTGTCTTGAACCTGGTAAGTCTCCAGCAGGACCTTCCTTTGAATCGTACCAGCACCAGCTTTCTCCGTTTCTAACTGAATTACTTCTCCCCTTTATGTAATCGGGAACTTGCATATCCTCTTTTGAACAACTTTTGTCAACACATTCTCCATTCACACATATTTGTCCATCCAGAGAATTACAAGTTGTTTCTTTTCCTGTAAATTGATTTCTAGAATCAAGAGTTTTTATTTTATTTGAAGATTCGTCACAGACTTTAATTTCATCACCTTTATTTGCTTTACATTTATTTTGGTCTGGTATATTATTACATGCTAAACTCCTAAAAAATTCACCATCACATGCAGAGTCTTGTTCCCATGTACATGCATTTCCTAATTCTCTAACGCAACAACCAAAATCTTCTTTCTTTACAAAATTGCTACATTCTTGTTCAGAGTTGGCTTGTTCTATTCTAGGATCAATTTGAAATTCAAATTTACTTTTTAAATCGTAACATCCTTTTTCCGTAGTTAATTTATATTGATCTCCATAAATACAACATATTTGTTTTAAGTCTGGAAAGCTTGAACATGGACCATTTCTTTTTTCACCTGAACATTGGGAGGTTGGAACGTTTTCAAAATAAGAACCATCTTCTTTAATACAACATACAGGTTTACATTCTTGTAAATTTTCTTTTGGTACATTTCTTATCTGGCCTTCTTTACATATTGAAGCGTCAGTAGTTCCTATACATTTTCTATCATCATTTGTTTCTAAACAAGTGAAAGGAGTTTCAAATGTTGGTTCTTGTGCTAAAGCAATTGAAGAAATAAAGATTGTACTGATTATAAGAAATATTTGAAATACTGCTTTTGATTTTATTCTATTCATTTTCTATTGCAAAATAGAAGATATAATCGGGTTCTTCTATTACACTTACTTTATAAACCTCATGTGGAGAGCTTTGTTTTAAAACAACTAAATTTCTACCGTAACTGGATGCTGTTTCTATTGTTGTACCAAATGTACCTTCTGTTGCTTCTGCATTTAGGATTTTATTTATAAGATGAATTATTTTTCCAAGTCTTGAATTAATAATGTAATTGAATTCCCCTTTTTTTAAAGTAATTGCATCTTTACTTAATGTTAATGGAAGCTCAAGTTTTATGTTAATATTTTTATCATTGATTTTAGAGGTTATCCTTAAATCACCGTGAGTGAAAGCTTCGTTTCTTTTTTTTAACGCATCTAAACCAATACAAAAAGGTAATTTATTTTCTAATGAATTTTTTAATTGAAATTCTAAATCTTCTTTACTTAACATTGAGTTTAAACATTTCTTTTCATTAGGGATATTTTGGCATAAGAAAGAGACTTTTTTTCCTTTATAATCTAAATATTTAGTAGGTTCTAAGAAACCACCCTGATCTGCAATTTTTGAAAGAAAAATGGAAGTTTCTTTACTGACACACTCTTCTATTTGTTTTTCAATTGAGTTTAATTCAACTTCAAGTTTTTTTTGAATGTTAATTCCTTTAACGCTTATATCAAATAAATTACTCTTTGTGAAATAAAATAAAGCCAAAGTGATAAGAACAACTAGAAATATAATTACAAAAACTGTTATCTGCCCTCTTTTTTGCATTATTAAGATTTATTAAAGAAGGTTTATAAATTTAATTGTTAGCTGTTCTTGGAGCGAGTATGGAAATTAAACTTAATTTATCTAAGACTTTATATTCTATTTTTAGAGGGTAATCATTCCCAAACTGAATTATTGCAGTATTTGAGAGTTTACCACCCTTGACTATTTTTTTTAAATATTCAATTGAATAATTGGATTTTATTTCATCAGAATGATTATTTATTATATCAGTTTCGTGGTCAGTTGTGATTTCCACTTTTCCAGAAGATAAATTTCCTTCACTTTGGATAATGAATTTATCTGCTCCTTCTACAATGAAAGAAACACTGTCACCAATAATATCCATATCTTCAATTGCTTCGTTAAATAGAAGTGTACTCGTTTCAATTTTTAATGGAAATTCCAAATTAGGAATTTTTTGATCCTGACCTGAATGATCAAGTAAACTTAAATTAAATCTTCTTGTTATTTCTCCTTTTAATAAAACTTTTAGTTTGTTTTTTTCTTCATCTAATTCTAAGGTTAAAGTGTCAGTTGGTTTTGCTCTTTTTAGAATTTGTTTTAATTGGTCTAAACTTACTGATAGTTTTCTTGGTTCTGGGACATTATAATCTGAAAATGCATTGTTAAGTAATTTGAAAATTACCATTGCAACATTGGCTGGATCCATTGCAATAATCTCTAGTTTAGTTTTGTCAAAAGTAATATTAACTTCATTTACAAGTTCTGAAAGAATTAAGATACTATCCTTAAGAAATCTTGGATCTTGTAAGGTTACTTTCATATTTGGAACTGGTTGGAATTCTGTATATAAAGATTATTGATATAGAACATTTATGCTAAACCGCCAAGGTATGCCGGGATCATTGGGGCTACAAATGGCCATACGTAAGGGGCTATAACTACTAAAGTTGAAACTAAAATTGTATGTGTCCAGTGTTCAGCTAAACCTCTCGCAGCTAACTGACCACCTTTAGCAAGGGATGAAGTAGCATGCATTTTTATGTTTAAAATTATTCCTACTGCAATTCTAATTGCGTGAACATTTGTAATTAAAAATATATCCATTTGGTCTAAACCTGTAATTTGTAAAAAATATTCTGTATTTAGTGTGATGAATAAACCAATCATTATGAAAAGAATTGAGTGAATACCATGCCCAATCCAATGTGATCCTCTAAAGTTCATATCTCTATGAATGAGAATAAGTTCGTATAAACCAATAATAATACCTAGTGGAATAATTGGTAAAATTAATAGTGATACTTCTTCAACTACCATTATTCAGATTTTAGATTTATTTTATATATAAGGTTTGTGTCTTAAGGTTAATTTGAAATTCAATGAAAAGAGATATTAATTTTATTTTAACTCTTTATCTAAAAAAGATCTTTTAGGAATTACACTTTCCTTGATTACAAGTGTTTCCATCAACTGAACAATCAGGATAATAAAAACTCAAAATTCTCCCTTCGCAGAAATATTCTAAAAGGAATCGAGAATTAACACAAATATCTGGTAATGTAGATTGAGTTTCATCATCATAAGTTACTGTTGCTGTTCCCTTTACTTGGTTGTTAATGCTGTTTCCACCAATTTGAACATCAGAATCGGAGCATGAAGTAGTTGTGAAAATAGTGACATCTTCTCTTGCTTGACATACATCTCCAATTCCATTTCTATCAGCGTCTTCTTGGTTTGGATTTGGAATATTTTGACAATTATCCTGGGTATCCGGTACCCTATCCCTATCACTATCTGGAGCCGATCGTGTAAGTCTTCTAGTAGAGATTTTTCTTGTGCTTCGACCTCTACTTCCGCATGGAGTTATACTTCCTCGAGCTGCACTCATTCTTCCCATGCCATCATTACAATCAGGACTTAAAAAAATTTGACAATCTGCATCTGCGCAACCACTAAAACCGTCTCTGTCATTATCAACTTCATTAGCACATGAATCGAAAGTTTCACAAGTTCTAGGAATTTTGTTAAACCTTGCGACGGGATTTCCAGTAATATCTAAATCAGAAGAATCTGGAACACCAAACATAAATGTCAAACTTATCAATAAAAAAGCTCCAGTTACAACATAAGATTTACTTTTATTCCAAACCATTAAACTATTTTTTAAATTTGAACTATTTAAAATTTGTGAATTTATCTTTGCGTGGAAATTATTAGAATTAATATTCTCTCCATATGTGTTTACACTTTATACATTTGAAGAATTGGGTTTCTGGTTCGTCAGATGATCTTGTTTGAATTGACCAGAAAAAAACTTTTTCATTACCGCATTTATCACAATTCTTATCTATAATGGGATAAGATTCTTTAATTTGTTCCATTACTTCAATTTTTTTAGTTTTCTTTTTTTGATCTTTAATTAAACCTTCATCCTTGGATACTCCACAATCTAAACATTGCATCTTACCTTCACAAGGTTTTAGTAAGGATCCACATTTATCACAAAACATATTTCTAATGAAGTAGGAGAATTTAAAAGAGTTGTTATACTAATTATGCTTTAAAAATATTTAGAAATTCTACAAACAGAATTTTCAACCACCCTAAATAAGGAAGTCTTATAACAGCTTTACCATAAATTTTATCCTCTTGAATTTGTTTTTCATCTCTCCTTGAATCTGGATTATTATCACCTTTGGTTTGATAAGTTCCATCCTTATTTAGTTTAATGATTCTATGGATTATTGGTTCACTAGCTGTACCCTGAAAAACAATTGTATCCCCTAATTTAATATTTTTTTTACTGTACAAAATCATAATATCTCCTTTATTAAACCCATTAGTAAATTTGTAATTTTTAAAATCAGTTTTTGTAATTCCATATGAAGCATAAAAATCTTGATTTTCTAGCCACCATTTATCTAAACTTGATGAGTGTTCCATACTACCTGATACTACTGCTACAATTGGAAAAGGAGTATCTAGAATATAACCTAATCCTGGATAAATTAAAAATTTAACGACTACAAAAGCAATCAAGACATTTACAATCCAACTTGCAAAGGAATCATCATGCCATATAAAATCCCATATTTTTTTGAAATTCATTTTATTCTGAAGAAGTGTTATCTTTTTTTAGATTTTTGTTTTCTTGATGGGAAGTAGAAAGCTAATGCTGCTAAAACTGCTGCTAAAATTAAGATGAAAACTATTAAAGGCCATTGGGTTTTTTGTTTTGTTATTGGTGTTTCTTTTTCTATTTGTGGTTGGGTTTGGATCACTTGATTATTTTGAGATCTTTGAATTGGAACTTCTGGAGCTTCTTGAATAATTGGGCATGTACCTTTCCATTTGAAGTTTTTACAAGTTTGTGTTATTTCTGTACCATCAGAACAAAAGATTTTTTTTGTTTTTCCTTCTTTACATTCTGCATTTCTTGGACATTCTCCAATCCATTCGTTATCTTCACATTTTTGTTCAATTTCAATTCCATTTTGACATTCAAAATCTCTAGTATCGCCTTCATCACAAAAAGCAGTTTCACATATCTTATTTGGATTACATAATAATCCTGCTTTACATTCTCGGTTTCTACACAATTCTCCTAAGTCTGCTGGAAAATGGTTACAAAATTCATAACTCCCATCTACCTTACATAAATTACGTTTATCGTCATCATTTAATTCAAAACAGCTATTTTCTTCTTCACAACTTGATGTTATTTGTAAAACAAAATTACAAATTATAGCATCATTCCCATTATCAAAAACATCTCCACAATAAGTTGCAATATCATTTACACCATTACATATTGTTGCATCAAGAGCACACATGTTTTGTAAATTATCAGGATTTATTTCTTCACCTACACAAAGTGGGCTTGTAGAAAATTCTCTACACAATGAAACAATATCACTTAGGCCCATTTTTAAACAGAAAAAATTATTTGGATGTTCATTACAAAATCTTTGAAGGATTAATCTTGGATGCTCTTGTTCTGAATTATCTGTTCTATCAGTACAGCCTAGATCTTGAGAATCAATTTTAGTATCACCATCATTGTCTATTCCATCATTACATTCATATCCTCCAACTGTAACTAAACCATCTAATTCTCTATCGTTATCTATTAATTTATATCTATTAGTTTGCAGATCCCAAAGATAAACATCACAGTTTATTTCATCTAAGTTAAATGTACCACCAACTTCATTAAGTTGTAGAAAATCAATCTCCACTCTTTTGTTCATTGTATCTGCTATGTCACGACCATTTCGATTCCATATAAATCGTAAATTATCTCCTTCTTGAAAAGCCATATACTCGCATCTTAGAATTTCATGAGGATATGGATTGTAAGGAGTTACATCAATTAATGGAGCTGCTAAAGTTGGAACTATTAAAAGTATTGAAATGAATATTAATTTTTTTATAATTTTGACATCACCTCATTTAATAATTCATCCGGCCATCCTTTTTGTTTTAATGAAAGTTTTAATTGATTTTTATCTAGACCTTTAGAGAGATTTTCTTTCATATATTTATATAATAACATTATATTTAACTCTTTCTTTATTTGATCCTGTTTCCAACCTACACTTGATAATTGTTTTTGTAATGTTTCTTTATCAGTTCCCGACTCTAATGATTTTAAAATAAAACTTTCAATTTCTGTTAAAGGTTTTTTTACAGTTTGTGATATTTCTGTTTTCGGCTTTTCTATCTCTTCTTCTTTTACTATTTCTTTTGCTTTCTTTCTTTTTATTATTATTAATGTTGTGATTATTATTCCTGCTAGTAATACCAAAACAATTACTGGAGCTAAATAAGTCCAAATTGAAGATTTACTTTTTTGTGTTGGTGGTGGAAGGGTTGGTTTTTCTGAAGGAGGTGGTGGAAGGGTTGGTTTTTCTGAAGGAGGTGGAGGAGGAGGTGAAGTTGTAGCTGGAGGTGAAGAAGAACATTTTTGTTGGTTTGTTGGGATTTTCTTTTTAGTGCCACACTCATTGTTATCATCACATGATCTTACTTGTACACCATTATTACATGGAGACCATTTAGTACATTCCCAATCTTCAGTACATGGACCTGTACTATCTGATAATTGCATTAATGAATTTGAAGAAACACCTTTAGTTGTACCAATGGTATTGGTAAGTTCTACTATACAACTCCATTGACCAGGTTTTTTAGTTGTTATCTCTTGTGAAATAAGAACTGCTGTTCCTTGTGGAGAACTAAATACTTGGGAATTTGAACTTGAATTTGTTAAGGAATATGAAGGATTTTCCCTGTTATCATTTGGAGCATAGAGTAATACTTTTATTTCGTTAACGATCCCATTATAAACCATTCCACATCCAACTTTATTACCTTTTACAAATTCATTTGTATTACTTTCTAGAACACCATCTCGGTCTAATTTTCCAAAAACAATATCAACAATTTCCGGAAGTCCGGCATCAGATCTGGATTCAACTTGTATTGGAATTGTTTTATCTTTATAGATTGTAGCATCATGTTTAAATTTTATATTAAGATCAAAATTTCCAGATTCTGAAACAATGATACTGAACCAACTTAAATCAATTATAAAATCTGCTTTAGCTTTATATCCTGTTTCTCCATCTTGATCAACTTTTTCCAGATCTGCACCTGAATGTAATAAAAATTCTGTGAATGACATTTGTCTTGAGACTATTGCAGTACCACCTTTGAGAACTTTTACTTCTATTACTGCATTTTCATTAATGAAATCAGAGTTTTCTAATTTAATTGTGAATTTTCCATCTAAATATTCATTTTGTAAAAACCTCTCTTTTTCTACTTCCAGAGTTGAAAGACCAGTTATTGAAGGTTCGTTAAATAATAAGAAAACTCCAAAAAGTAATAGAAAAACACTCAACACTGTATATGAATAATTTATTTCTGCCATCCTCTTTAATATAAACTAAGAAATCTGTTGTTTTTAAAGTTTTTTGATTTTTTCTCTTAACTCTTTTATCTGATTTTTTATATCATCTATGGTTTCTAGTATAACTTTCTTAGGTTTTGATTTAGTTTGTACCTTTAAAACCGGATGTGAAACCAAGGGATGTTTAAGATTATAACTTGCGAATACTGTGTTTTTATTGTTCCATAATTCTTTTCTAATTAAATTAGTTAAAGTATGAGTTTCACCTTCTAATTCTAACTCAATAACATCTTTATCTTCTTGTAGAATTTTTACTTCCATGGATTATGGTCTATGGTATATTATTTTAAAGGTTTCTATTTTTATGCTGTGTGGCATGATTGAGAAAATTTATATAGACTGAAGAATTTTTTAGCATTATGGATGAACAAAAAATTAAAGAAATTTTGCAAATCATTTTAGATAGTTTTCAAGGAAAAGAATTTGTTTGGAGACTTGAAGGAAGTGCAAATCTCAAAGTCCAAAATGTTGATGTTTCTGTTCGAGATTTGGATATAACTACTAATGATGGGGGAATTGATATTTTCAGAAATGCCTTGAAGAAATTTATTGTTAAAGATTTTTTCAGTCAAAAAATAAATGGTTGCTCATTAGTTTGTGATATTAGTGGTTTTGAGGTTGAGATAAATTCTTATGGCGACAGGAAATTGCATATGTTTGATAAGACTGAAAAAATCTCGTGGAATGATTTGCAAATTCCGATTCTCCCTCTAATCTATGCTAAAAAGTTCTATGAATTAATTAATTATAAAAAAAAAGTTCAATTAATTGAAAAGCATTTGTCGGGCTGACCTGCGTCATACTGTGCCTACGCTTCGGCATTAGAAGCAAGTAATTCCAACCCTCAAAAAGCAGTAAATGCGACAGCTTTGGCTCCCAGCGAAACAAATTCTCGTCTTGATAGCTTTTTTTCTTCCATTATAAATGAATACAAATTGGGTTCTATTTTTAAGCTCTTCAGTTTCTAAAGTTAAAATTAGACCTTCTTTTAAGAGTTATTATGGTTTAAATAGCTTTCGTTGGTATCGAAGGGTTTTACTTGTTTTCTTTCTTTGGTAAAGAAGGTTTTTTCTTTGCTTTTTTGTAAAAGTAAAATGAACCTAAAATTAGTAGAGTGAAAATTATATGAATATTAGAGAAAAATGGTACTGGGGCATTCTTTGCTTTTGCTGAAATTGTTGTACAAGGTTCTTGGGTTGCTGGAGATCCATCATAAGTCACTGTTTTAGTTCCAATTCCATCTCCATCCGGATCATTACATGCTGATTCTGTTACACTTACAAATCCACCACTTAAGGGATTGAATACTTGTGCAGAACAGAATAAATCTACACCTTCATTTAACGGAATACAACAAGTTCCTCCATCTCTTAATGAATCACCATTTATTTTTGAATCATATCCTACTGCATATGATGGACAACTTAATGAACCACAATAGATTCCACCTAAATCTTCACAAGTTTTTTTAGAACTTCTTTTTTCTCTTTCTCCTTCTGCACAACCAAATTCATTAACCTCGCCTTTTAAATCCTCGGGAGTATCAATGCATCTATCACATCCATTTGAATCTGCAATTCCATCTTCATCACTATCACCTACTAATTCTATGAATACGGAATCCTTACATTCTTTTGGAAGTCCTTCTCCTCTAAATACTCTTCTTTCACAGAATGAGAGATCTGAATTATTTGAACAGAACCATGCCTTTTCTTCAATTGTTAATTCAAGACATTTATTATTATCTTCTAAACATGTATTTACGATTAGTAAACCCATTTGACATAATTCATCTTTTGAATCCTTTTCACAAAATTCTTCTAAGTTATCAACACCATTACATAAAGCAGAATTTGGAGAAGATGTGCAGAAATTCTCCATAGGAGTTAAATAAGAGTCTAGATTAATACAAATTGGAGAATTTGGAGTTGTTTCACATAATTCTAAAATTTGTTTATAACCTAAACCTAGACACAAAAAATTGTCTGGATGATCTTTACAAAAGTTGTCACTAATATCTTGAGGATCATCTATAATTGGGGGTTCATTTTTACCCTCAAGCCCTCTATCTATTTCAACTTTTGGAGCTTTATATGGATAACAACCCCATCCTTGTCCACCATTTTTTATTCTGTATTTATTAGTGCAGGGGATCTTATCACTATCTCTATTACTACAAAGGATCCCTAAGTTGAGGAATGTTCCTTTACAAGCGTTTTCAGTTCCAAACTGACCACAGTTCTTACCTAATATATTTGAGGGACATAAATCTAGTGGGAATTCAGAAGGTGGTTCTTCTACAATAGGGTTAGGACTGCAATAATCTCCTACATTATTTGGTGGTGTTTGGCAAGAATAGCCTTGTTGACAATATTGCTTCGCAGATATTATCTCACCATCTCTACCACATGACTTTTCAATTATTCTATTAGAACTTTCGCAAGTATCCTCTTCAAATTGGTCTGGTCCAGCTGAAACATAACCTGGTACATTTATTGGAATTTCTTCATTAACGTCTGTATCAAAACATCTAATTGGAGATTGTTGAGGAGGAGCTTGAGCATGGCGTTCTATTGGAGTGGCATCTGGATCTATAATCCGTATTGTTACTTGTTTGTCTATATATTGGAAAGAATAAACAGGCATTGAAAATCTTGCAGTAATAATTTTTTCACCTGGAGTTGGATAAGAACCTCTTACATAAATGCCAGGGACCCAATTTCGCTCATTAGGCCAATGCCCCAAATCCCACAAATACTCATCAACTTCAAGAGGTCCACCATTTTCCATTTCAAAATCAATTGGTTCTTTAATCTCAAAAGTTTGACCTTCATTGGGTATATTAATAACAAGGTTTTCTGGGTCTGGCATACACCTTCCACCCAAACAAATATGACCCCTTTGGCACTCTTGGTCATTATAACATCTTTTGCTACTACATGTGTTTACTCCTAAGGGATGGGAATCTTCAGAAGCTCCATATCGGATCCCATTAGAATCGCAGACATGATCTAAAAATGGACAATCAGCATCAACTTCACATCCTTCTACTTCTTCTGGTGGTGGAGGTGGATCACCATAACTTCCAACGCATGGCCAACCTATGTTATCACACCACCAATTAGCAGTTACTGAAGGAGGATTAATTAATAAAAATATTAATGCAACGAAAAGAATACTCTTCTTTAAATTTTTACTTACCACTTTTCAAGACATTCTATTTTTTTGTATTTAAAAAAGTTGTTATTTTTTTCTTCTTAATGTAAAATCCTAAAATTAATAATAAACTTGAAACTAAACTAAATAAACTAAAGAATGAAACATCAGTTTTATGAATAGTTGTACATTCTTCTTCACCTAAAGGTATTCTATTATCTCCACCACTCCAGATTTTTCTTACACCAAAACCATCACCATCCGGATCAAAACAATCTGTAACGTATCTTTCTTCAATAGTTCCAGTAGAAGGATCAAATATTTTAGATTTGCAAACTGCATTTTTAGACTCACCTTCTCCCATTGGAAGACAGCAGTTTCCACCTTCTCTAAATCCATTATACCAGTTATCTGTTGTTTCACTTTCGATGTCACCTTCGCCACACTCTGTGCTACAATAAATTCCACCTAAATCCTCACATGATTTATAATCACCTCTTCTACCATTTCCACCACCTGCTCCTCCTCCTTCTGAGCTTACACATTGACTGTTAGTACATGTTTTATCATCAGGGCAAGGAGTTTCATCATTACATTCAACAGTACTACATAATCCTTCCTTACATAGAGGTACTTCTGCTGCACAATTAGCATTCACTTTACAGTCTTCACCATCACCTCTTTCAGCATTCTCTTCACAAAGGAAATCTTTACAGACTTCGTTTTCTTCAGGGCAATCGTTATCAACAGCACAAGGGGTTGGAGCTATTACACATTTCATCCTTTCTATATTACAAGTTTTGGGTGCAACACACTCTGCATCTGAACTACAATATGTTGCTGGACTACAAAAATTATCAATACATTCATTAGCACCTCTACAATCCCAGTCTGCATTACAGGGAATTCTTTCCTCAATTTCAGTACAGGTATTATCAATACATTCTTCTCCAATTCCACTACAATCATCAGTTTTGTAACAGAAATTCTTAGATACACAGGATGCAAGATTATTTTCATCTTCTAAACATCTTTTTGTGTTTCCATCATCATCAGTAAGATTTTTACAAGCATATCGTTCCCATGCAACATATTGTAAGTTTCTATCAGGATCACAGAAGAATTCGTTCAGAATCTTGTCACTAATACATTGATCATGGTATGTCAGAACATCTGCTCTTGAATTTGCTCTACCGGTAGTTTCACCTTTTACTTCATAAAACATACCATCATCTGTGTCTGTACATTCTTCATTTTGTTGGAATAATCTAATTCCGCAAGTGTGATCGTCATTACATTGTTGATTTGCTTCACAATCTTCATTAGTTACACATTCAGGAGTAACGCAAATATTATTAATTGTATTACAGAGTTGAGGTAAACTACATTCTTCATCTGTAGTACAATCTGTTGTAATTATGCATAAATTATTATCACAAATTTCTCCAGCTCCACAATGACTATCCTCTGAACAACCTGGTAATCTTTCACAAATATTATCGGTATTACATATTTCGTTTTCTCCACAATCACCATCAGCATTACATGAGTTATCATCCGGATTTGGTTGACAAGTAAAACTTTCAAGGTTACACACTTCATTTGCTCCACAATCACCATCAGCATCACACTCGTGATCTACAGGACTACAAACATTATTTACACATTCTTCTCCATGAAGACAATCAATAATAGAATTACAACTCCCAACTTGAATACATAAATTATCTTGACACACTAAATCTTCACTACAAGAATTATCTACTGTACAACTACAATTTTCTGTTCCAGGAGTACAACCACCAATTTGTAATTGTGGTTGACAACAAATTTGATTTCTATCCGCACAGACTAAATCATTCCTCATTGTACCACTACATTGTTCTGCACTATCTACACATGGGAATGCACATACATTTGCTGGTGCATTGCTACAAGCTGGATCATTCAAACAATCACCTGTATCCATACAATCTATCAAATTATCTCCATCATCATCTATTCCGTTAGTACAAGATTCAACTGGACGAATACAAGCTGGATCATTCAAACATGCTTCATCATTACAATCTACAAATCCATTATTATCATTGTCCCATCCATCTGTACATATTTCTGTTTCCATAGGGGCTATACATTGTTGAGTATCGTAGTTACAAATTTTACCTTCACTACACTCATTACTAGAATAACAAGGTGCTTCACAAACATAATTTGAGTTGCAAATAAAATTATTCTCACATTCAATGTTAGATTCACATTCAACACATAATTTTAATGATTCGCTACATGTTTTTCCTCCAGAACATTCATTATCATTCTCACATGCACCAAATAAACCGCTAAAACAATCTGCATTTTGTGGGTTTGCATAAAGATAATTTTGATAACATGGATTTGTAGTATCATCTTCACATGAATCCAATAAATTTTGTGCTAAAGTACCACATTCAGGTTTGGTTGAAATCCAATTCGTACAATAATCTGCAAATAATGAAAATCTTAATCCAATTTCAGTACCACCTGCATAATCAGTTAAAATTTTTGAATGTTCAACAGCACAAACACCTAGAGGATCAAAATCAGATGGTCTACACATTCCCAACATACAAACTTTATCATCACCACAATCATTGTCTGTAACACAAGGTACATTACAAATAGGAGTTGGAATACATTTATTGTCCATACAATCTGTAAATTCATTGTGATCATTATCTTGTCTATCATCACATAATGTTTCAACAAAGAATTCATTGAAACATGGTGCAGAATTTAAATTATCTAAAATAAAATCACTCATACAGGAACTTGTTAAATCATTTTTACATGTGCCTAATGCACCCATTATTGGAGTTTGACATGATTCTTCTACAAATTCAGAACATTCATTAAACCAAGTATTGAAATCTGTAGTCACATCAACATTTAATGAACTTTTTACTTCAATATCAGAAAACATTCTATTACAATTTATTCTTTTTGTTTCTCTTTCTCTAGCAGCAAGTTCTTCTTCAGTAAATTCAATATCTTCAAATAAAGAAGTAATTTCATCTTGTGAAAGTGCTTTATTATAAATTTTAACTTCGTCCACTAAACCATTAATATTAGTTCCTTCACCATAACCTCTTCCAATTTCCATTTCATTATTTGTTTGAATGATTCCATTATTGTACTCTCTTTCTTCACCTAATACTCCGTTAACATAAATTTTAATTGTTTCGCCATCATAAGTTCCAACAATGTGATTCCAAAGTGTAGGGGTTATATCTGAAGAAACCATATGATGACTCCAAGTTGAGACATAAAAGTAAACTTTATCTAGAGCATAAAACATACCAAAACCATCCTGCCAGTAGTTATTTGAGGATTTTAATAAAATCGCGTGACCATTTTCTGGTTCTTCTAAATTTTTAGTCCATAAAGAAACTGAAATTTGTTGCATCTCTAATGTTTCATCGTGTTCTGTAGTTGCAAAGTTAGTGCCATCAAATTGTATTCCTCGATTCTTAACACCATCAGTTATTATAGGACCATTATATTCACCATTATTTTCATTTCCACTTTCATCAGGAATTGTACCATCAGCAGCGTTTTCAAAATCATAGTCAATTACTTTTTCTGGATCAACATGCGGAAGACCAGAGCCGTCATCTTGAAATTCATTTCCATTTAAAAATAATTCATTTACTTCTTCTTCTGAAAGAAGTTTATCATAAACTGTAAATTCATCTAAAAGACCATCAAAAACACCATGATTTACTTTAAGATCATAACCCATTGTAAGTTTAGATTCATGATTTGTATATCTACTGACATCTACATCTATTTCACCAATAAAGATGTTATCAATATAAAGTTTTATTTTTCCTCTAACCAAATCGAAAGTTGCAACAGCATGATGCCATTCATTTAATGTTAGTACTGGACTTGAAACTAATCCCATTCCATTTTCTTGATGGCTTTGTTTATCCCATACAATTGCTTCTAGCATTCCGGTTGGTTGAAGTCTTAATGCAAATTGGTAATATGGATCAGTATAAGATGTGAATGGTTTAAAGATAATTCCATCCCAGTTTCCACGAGATGGGAATTCAGAAGGATTAAACCAAATTGATGTTGACCATTTTTTTCCAGAATCAAACGTAGGTGTAACTGAAACAGGAAGATTAATGTAATTGTTTGAGGTTATTTGTAAAGCTGCACCAAATTTTCCTTCGATTAGGTTTGGTGTACCTTGGCCTTCTATTGATGCATCGTGATTATCGTCTGTAGAATCTAATAAATTTGTATCCTGGATTTCTCCAAAGTTATAGTGTGCTACAATTCCCTCATTTGGTGCTGGTGGTTTTGGAGGGGCTCTTACACCATTATCCTTAAGAGAATTTCCATTAATATGAAGTTCACTCACTTCTTCTGCTGAAAGTGCTTTATTATAAATGGTAAATTCATCTAAACGACCATTAAATATTCCCTTTCCAGAAAGAGGTGATGGATAAGGATCAAAACCTAATGTAAATTTAGAATTATGATTCTTATATTTTTCTTTAGGAATATTTTTTCTTCCAATTAATTGCCCATCTAAATACAAGATTTGTTCACCAACTTCTAAATCATATGTAACTACAGCATGATACCATTCATTTAATAAAACTTGATTTGGAGAACCGGAAATTTGGCTGATTACCGAATAAGAAGTTTTATCCCATATAAAAGAATCAAGCTTTCTTTGGGAGTTAAGAGTAAGGGCAAATTGATAATAGGGTTCCCTTGCACGAAGAAAAAGTTCCATTGGTTTCATGAAAATCCAGTTCCAATCACTTCCTGTTGTCATTACTGATGGACTAAACCAAATTGAAACTGACCATTTTTTTTCAGGATCAAACGTGGGTGTAACTGAATCAGGAAGATTAATGTAATTGTTTGATGTTATTTGTAAAGCATTTCCAAATTTCCCCTCAACAAAATTCACAGTACCCCTACCTTCAATAGATCCATCATTACCATTTTCAGAAGAATCTGTTAAAATCTCATCATCACCTGAAAGAAAATTGTAATGAACAACAATGTTTTCCGGGTTGTTTATATCTGAATCTGCAACGGGGAGATTACTTATCTGAAGAAGAGGTGCATTACCTGTAATCTGATTTCCAATTGTATCTAAATTAGTTGTAGCAGAACCTGTTATGAAGTCTTCCGAAGGTGTAAAGATTGCAATTGCTACCAAAACGATAACTGCAATAAATATAAATAAATCTCTTTTCTTTTTAAACATTGAAAGAAAAACTAAATTTTATACTATTTAAACTTTTTTCAAGTACTCTGTAGAACACTTTTGTATTCTTAGACCTTGAAAGCTAAAAGTAAATAATTTGTTTAGTGTTTTTTGCACTAAAAACCCATTTTTGAAGGAAACTGAAAATGAGCACAAATATTTTTTCTATTTGTATTGATAATCTCTCTAAATTTAAAGTTAAAATTTTGAATAGTTTGTCATCCATAAAAACTACTTTGGATGGTTTCATCATAGCTTTAAGTACCAACAGCCAACATGAACATAATATCTTTCTTTTTTATGGAATTTTTGAGTTTTCTTTAATAAGATTTTAAATTCTTTAATTGTTTCAACTTTGAAATTGTTTTCTTTACATAATTTATTTATAAAACCTTTAGATTCAATTTTGTGGATAGAATAAATAGATTTTGCATATTTCATTGCAGTTTCTAAAAAGATTTAATCTGCTTTTCAATTTCTTACTCCGAAAGGGGGATTCATTATTACCGTATCAATTGGTTTTGAGAAATTAGAAAGCTTAGGGGAAGAACAGATTTTAACCAATAATTGTATGCATTATTTATATCCTTAATTAATCTCTGTCTAATTCATAGAGTTATTTTCTTATTTTTGAGGTCAATTTTTATTATCATGGGATCATTACTTTTTGTAAGTCTTGGAGATCAAAGAGCAGAACATTCTTTTCTTCTATTTTTTTTGTGAAAGATTTAGCAATAAGGCAGAAATACTCCTCTCTCTCATTTAGTCGCCATTGAACATGCTTACTCTTTTCTTTTAGTTCTCGGAGAATCTCAGATGGATTAACATTTTCTTTCCATTTACATTCTGTAAAGAAAACTTTCCGTTGCTTTTGATTTAAACCGATAAGATCAATTTCCACTTCTTGTCTTTCATTATTTACTCTTGTTGTCCCCCACCATTTACTTAAATATTCTAGTTGAAAATTGAGCTTTTGTTTTTCATTTAATTCTGTTAGGAAATCCTGGCAAATCTCTTCAAATCGCCAGCCAAAAAAAGTATTAAATTGTTCTTTGATATTACCCATTATTTGTTTTGTATCTTTTAGTGAATAATGAGAAAATTTATCATAGACAAAGGTAAACCAGAAAGCTATCAAAGGATGGCTAAGATAGTATCGAGTATTTTTTTTATTGTCAATAGGTCGTAAAGTTTTTATGAGATTAAACTTATTTTCCAGTTCCAATAGATGTCTAGTAATAGAGCTCTCTTTCATGTGGACGGCACTGGCAATTTCGTTTAATTTTGTTTTTCCGATAGCAATAGCGTAAAGAATTGAGTAATAGAGAGAACTTCGATTGCCAAACTCTTGTTTAAGAATTGTTGTAACTTCTGCTTCTAAGGGTGCATTTTCCTGAATAAACAGATATTGAATGACATCCAGATAATTCTTATTCTGGAGATCAAACTGTTCTACCGTAGCATAATATTTAGGAAAACCACCTAAAATCCCATACATTCTCAACATTTCTTCTATTTCTGTATATTTCAGAAGTTTTAGCGTTTCTAAACTATAATGCAGTGTAAATGGGTGGAGATGCAATTTACCAGCAATTCTTCCATAGAGGGGTTCTTTTTTATCTTCAAAAATGTTCTTAAATAATCCAATAAGTGACCCTAAAATAATGAGGTTTATGGGGGTGGACTTATTTTCATCGCAAACTCTCTGCAAGATGGAGAAAACGCTTTTATCCACACTATAAAAGTTCTGAAATTCATCAAAAACAATAACGTAGTTCTTACAACGTTGAAAGAGAAGGTCAAAAAATACTTTCCAGGAAGCAACAGTTTCCAATTCAGTTATGATTTTATGGTTATGCAGTTCTTCTGTAAATTCTCGGAGAAGTTCTGTGGAGGTTTTAGAATCGTAGACAAAGAAATATAGTGCTTTCTTGTTCTTGATGAACTCTTTTACTAGCGTAGTTTTACCTACCCTTCTCAGCCCGGAAATGGCAACAGTCATTAGCTGCTTTTGGGACAGCTTGTAGTATTCTTTCAGTGTTTGCATTTCTTTATGTCTGTTTATGAATTTCATTTTGTATTCACCTGTTGAATATTCAGTTAGTGAATATTTATTAAGCTTTCGGTTGGTTTTGGATATTTAGCTCTTTGGGCGGTAATTTTTAACTTATTTTGGTTTAAAAAAGCAGTATTGGTTTAAATTTTATGGTTTTTAGGATCTGTTGAAACTCTTAGAATAATTTGATAAAAGATTCTACATAATTTAGACAGATTGTGTGTCAATAAAATATTATGATTTCATCAGAGCTTTAAGTACCAACAGCCAACATGAACATAGTATCTTTCTTTTTTATGGAATTTTTGAGTTTTCTTTAATAAGATTTTAAATTCTTTAATTGTTTCAACTTTGAAATTGTTTTCTTTACATAATTTATTTATAAAATCTTTAGATTCAATTTTGTGGATTGAATATATAGATTTTGAATATTTCATTGCAGTTTCTAAAAAGATTTTATCTGCTTTTCGATTTCTTACCCCAAAAGGAGGATTCATTATTACTGTATCAATTGGTTTTGAGAAATTAGAAATGTCATCCAGAATAAATTCTCCTGTTTTAGTATTTTCTTTTGTTATTTTAATTGCTTTTTTATCATTATCAATAAAATAAACTTTTTTTGCATTTAATAATAAAGCACCAATACCTAAGATTCCATTACCACAACCAAAGTCTGCAATAATTTTATTTTCAATATCTCTATTATTATAAGCCCACAAGAGTATTTCAGAAGCTTGAGAAGAATCGGTTGTATATTGTTCTAAATCCAAGTCAAATTCTTCTAACTGTTTTAATTTACTTAATTGAATCTCAAGTTTCTTTTTCATTAGTCAATAATTCTTTTATTTCTGGAATGTTAGTATAACCTTCTTTTTTAATATCGTAATTTATAATTAGGGTTGGAGCTTTTTTAATATCATAATACGTGATTAATGATTTAACCAAAGGTTCTTGTTCAAAACTTTTGTCAATAGTAATAATCGATACAGGTATTTGGTTTACTAATGAATCTAGTACAAAACCTTGTCTAATAGACTCTTCATTATCCTTTGAATCAAATATGAACAAGATTGTGTCTGATTTTAAATCACAGGATTTTTGAATTTTATGTTTTAGAGTATAAAGGTTCAGTTGTAGTAAAAGATATTTTCTTTTTAATAGATTGTAATCATTACCTTTTGAAATTTTTTTACTATCAAATTCTGTAAGCGTTTGTCCAATTTCATAAATGTGTTTATTAAAATTATTTATTCTTTCTTTTAAATTGTCACAACTATTTCCACCAAATTCTTCAAAAAAAACTTTTTCAGTTACAAGGCTGTCTGTTTCAAGTTCTGATTCTTTTATTGAATATGAAGAATCATCAATTCTAAAATTATCCTGATAAGAACCTAAACCATAACCCAATCCAAATATGAATAATGTTATTATAAGTGTAGTTAAAAAAATATCTCTTCTTACCATTTTCTTTTTGCTTTAGTGATTTCCAATGTAAAGGCGTGCAACCATTGTAAACTACGAAATAATGGATATATAAAAAGGTATACTAAAGAAGCAAAATGAAACCTCCATTTCTCATCTATATAACTATGAGCCTTAAAATATAAGTAAATTCCCATGAAGAAACTTATTGTAACAGGAAATAACATTTTTACGTTAATTGAGAGTAAAATTTCTGTTAATGGGGGAAAATTGTAATTAAGGAAGTCATTGATTGAAATTAAAGGGATTCTGTATAAAAATCTTAAGAGGTATTTGTAAAATTGATAAGTGAAAAATAATAAAGACGATAAAACTAAAAATAGAGTTAGGATATTAAGCGGAACTTGGAATAACCCCATTAACCCATATTTTTTATTTAAAATCATAGTTCTGTATTTATACGCACCATCAATAAATCCCCTAAACCATCTTACCCTTTGTTTCCATAAAGAATTGAAATTTTGTGGAACGATAGTATAATTTTCACATTCAGCACACATTTTAATATTATAATTGTGATATTTTAATCTCAAAGCAATTTCATAATCTTCTGTTAATGTTTTTTCATCAAAACCTCCAATTTTTTTTATTGTTTGGATATTATACAAACTTAAAACCCCTGGTGTAGTATGAAGTGTACCTATATTACTCATTAATTTTCTGACAAATGTTGCGAAAATATATTCTAATCTTTGAATTTTTTCTATTGTTGTTTTTGGTTTAAGAACTTTTATTGGAGAGATTACAGCAGCAATATTATCCCCTTGAAAATAAGGAAGCATGACTTTTAAAGAGATAGGATCTGCAATTGAATCTGCATCAAAAACACCAAAATATTTTCCTTTAGCTTCATTTAGTGCAGTATTTAATCCAGCACCTTTACCTTTATTTATTTCGTGGTTAATTAGTTTAATATTTTTGTAATCTTTAATGAAATTTTCTACAAGAGATTTTGTATTATCCTTTGAACCATCATTAACTACAATAATTTCTAATTTTTCTTTTGGATATTTTAAGTTTAATAAAGATTTTATTGTATTAATTATTCCTTCTTCCTCATTATAGGCAGCAATTGCAATTGTAACAAGTGGTTTATTAACAAGTTTAGGAAGTTTGGGTTCTTCACCTAATGAAATTACATTTATCCAGAAGATTGAAACATATATACTTATGAAACAAATTATCCACAAATAAATCTCAAACATGTTTTAGCTCCCAAATTTGAACATTTGAATCCTCATAAATTTTGTTAAATCTTATATTGTTAATATAAGGTATTTCTTCAATTTCATAAAGATCTTTTGTTTTTTGAGAGAAATAAATATAATCAATATTATTCCCATCTAACAACTTATTTGCCGTGATTGAGTTTATTGTTGTGAATAATCTTCTTATCTCTTTAAATCTTTTATGAGAATTTTCTTCTTTGAATGGATAGTAAAGAATCACATTTCTTTTTGCTAAAAACTTAATTTGATTACCCTCAAACACGTTTGCTAAAATTTTAGAGTTTTCTTTAGTATTTTCTTTTAACCATAATATTGGTGTTAGATCTAAAGGAGTTTTTTGTTTTGATTCATTTATAGATGGAAAAACCCCCATAAACAAAATAAATAAAATTAAAATTACGGGCAATAAATTAATTGGAATTCTTGTTTTTTTAAAATAATCGATGAAATACGGAAAGGAGATTGATGAGAGTATAGAAAAAAAGACACCCAGGATAATTATTCCTGTTTTAAATGTGATTAATCTTAATGATAATGAAAAAATTATAGAAATTATTACTGATGTGAGTAAAAATGTTTTTTTGGATTTTTCTTTAAAATAGCCATAGTATAAACCAAATAACCCTAAAAAAAGAGATAAAAATCCTGTTAAATAGGAAAAAGATGTAAGGGTTAATGGCTTAAATTGATCTTCAATAAGTTTAGGAATTATATTAATACTAAATCCATTTTGAATAAAATTAATTATAATTAAGATTGGTACTGATGCCATTAATGCATAAGTTTCATTTAATGAAAGGTCATTCCCTTCAGCCTTTATTATAAACCAATAAAATAATAAGGTTAATAGAAGTAGAAGAGATAATTGAGAAACAAATGAAAAAATTAGGGTAGTTAACACAAATAAAATTTGAAATTTAGAGTCTCTTATTCTAAGTAATGAGTATATTGAAATTAATAGTAGGAAAATGACAAACCCATATTCTGATAGGGAATTGAAGGTTGTTTTAAAATAGAGAGGGGTGAAAACTGTAAGAAATGAAGATAAAATTGAAATACCTTGTCTATCTGTTAGTTCTAAACAAATTAAAAATGCAATTAGAAATGACGAAGCAAAAAGAAATTCAAATAAGATTTTAATTGAAAAGTCTGGAAGAAAATTTAATTTTTCTAAATAGTAAAAACTATCATCATCAGAAAATGTTTCGTGGCCGTAATGAATTCTAAGAAATAATATTACAAAAAAGAGAAGTAAAAGTATAATTAAACTAAGCTTCTTGAGTTTCATCTTGTTTCTGTCCCATTTTTTGTTTAAGGTGATCTTCTACAATGTCAAAATAGTCATAAAATTTTTGAGTGGCTCTTAGAATTTTTGTTCTGCTATATTTTTCTGAAGTAACAAAATCATATTCTTTTAATCTGGCAATATGTTCATAAGCACCATTTCCTCTAATTTTTATAATCTCACTTTGAAGCACGGGTGTTTTATATGCAATTACTGCAAGAGTTTCTTGTGTAGGTCTATCGAGTTCACAATCAGTAAGTAGTTTTTCTGTAAGAAAAAGATAGTCTTTTATTATGGTTAATTTCCATTTGTTTCCTTGATTAATTATATTTAAAGCCGTATCTCTTTTTTCATAATCTTCTTTTAATTCTTCTAAAGCATCCCTTACAAAACCAACTGAATCTAAATCACAAAGTCTAGCAATCTCTTCAGAATCAAGAAATTTTCCTGTGGTAAATAGAACTGCTTCTACTTTCTTTCTCAAATCTGTTTCAACCATAATATTAAAAAAGAGAGAATATTTTTAAAGGTTGTTAAAATAATCTATACCACGTTCTCTTCAAGAAATCAAGAATTATTGTATCAAGATTTAAAGGTTCTTTTATTTCTTCTTCAAAAATTTCCTCTTCATCTGGAATTGTCTCTTCCTGAACGACTATTGGTTCTGTAGTTTTAATAACCTTCTTTTTTTTAGGAGATTCTTTTATTTCTTCTTTATCTTCAAGTAGAATCTTTAAAATTATAGTACCTGCTTCATTACGCGGATTATAAATTAGTCTATCTAAGAAAATTGAAAGTCTTCCAATAATTTTTCTTTCTTTTAAGAAAAAAGTATAATCTACATCATCAATTGAAATTAAAACTTCATCCTTGAGAATATCCTTTATGATTAGGTGATTTCCTGTATTTAATTTTATTTCTCCAAGTTCTTTAATTTCATAAGTATTTTCTCCTTTATATATACCTTGAGGTCTTTCATTTCTTCTTAATGCAATGAATATCACTGCGGAATCAAATTTATTTCCACCATCATCAATCACACTTTCAACATAAATTTCTATGTTATCTAATCTTAAAGTTTGGGCTTCGTAAATTTTATTTCTTTCTTCTTTTGATTCTAAAATTACATATTTTCCATTTTGGTCAGTGCCTGTGTTTCTTACATTAAAAGAATACTCTGCAAGATTAATTTTATCTCCAGGTTGATAAAATGGCCTTGTACCAAACCAATCTGATGTACGAGAAAGAGGATTTGCAATGACCAATGTAGCAAACAAAAGTACTAACAGTGTAAGAATCAAAAACCTCTTTTTCATTTTGAATTAAAGATATATTCTTTTAACTCCTTTTTAATATTTACTGTTGCTCTATCAAACTCTTCATTTTCTGAATTTTCAATTTTGGACAAACATATTTGTAGGCCGTTAATAATTTTACAACTGTTTAGATTTATAAAATTAGTTACACCATCAACAGAAAATTGTGCCTTACCATCTTTTATTGAAGAAGTTTTTATTAAGATTAATTCCTTATCAAATAGAGTCATAGGATAATTGGATGGTAAATCCAATTTAGTGTCTAATGGTGAGATAAACTCTTCCGGGCCTTTTTTTATTATTAATTCTATTATTGAGAATTCATTATCAATGTGTTTCTTAAGCTTATTAATTTTAAATATCTGATTGTAAACTTCCCATTCTTCTCCCTCTTCCAGTTTTTTATTTACATCGTTTACAAGAAGTCTAACTTTATCATTTTCTTTTGTAGGAATTACTTTAACAAGGAGTCCATTTATGACTAAAGATTCATCAAAATGAAATTTAAAAATTCCCGAGGATTGTTCTGAGTTCTGATTATTTAATGTTCCATCCCTCACAAGAAATCTTGCTCCACCAAATACTTCTCTTGGATCTGTTTCTATGGGCTTTATTAATAAACCATTTACTATTTCTGTTTCACCAAGCCTTATCTCTTTTTTAATTTCATCAACACTGATTAATATGTTTTTTTGATTTACTGTAAGTAAAGTGATTATCTTCTCGTTAAAATTAATTTGGTTGTTTATTTCAAGTTTAATTTCAGTATCTGAAGTTCTTATAATATTTCCAGTAATGGAGTTATCAAAAAAATTGATATAGTTTGCAATTAATGTGACTGCTATAATTCCAATTAGAATTAACCCTTTAGGTGTATGCCAACCTCTTTTGTTCATAACTCTATCTTATTTGGAATCTATTTAAATGTTTTTCTTGTTACAAATCAATTTCGTATCTTAGAATGCCTGCTATACCACCTATGTTTTTTAATTGCTGCCCTTCTTCTGATTCCTTTGAAACTATAAGAATTTCCGTACCCATTTGAGAAGCTAGTTCTTCTAGTTCATCTGTGTTATCTAATACTTCAGAAAGAAGTAATTTTTCTACTACACCAAGTTCTAAAGCTTTTTTTGTTTTTTCTAAACCGTAAACACATTTTTTCTGATTTGTTTTGGCAAGCAATAAGAATTCATTAACTGCTTTTTTTTCTAGGATTATTTCTTCTTGAGCAAGTTCATCTTGACATCTTTCTACGAGTTCTTTCAACCCAAATTCCCCTGTATAACTTAAATCTTTAACAGCAATTACCTTTTTCTTTAACTCATTATTTAAATAAGCACCACTTAAAAATTTGTCTTTGGTCATACCTGGGCCACCTAAAATAATCCCTTTTAAATTTTTCATTGGTAAAAATTCTTTATTTGCAAATTCAGCAATTCTGTGCCAAAATTCATGTGCTGCAATTTCTCTTAATCTTGCAAATCTTTGTTGAGAATTATGTACAATTATTCCATTTGCAATAAAATTTTTATTTTCAATTTCTAAATCAATTAATTCCTGCATTTTTAAATCACTTAACACTTCTCTTATTTTTACCGGATTGGCTTTTTCATCTAATAAAAAATCATGTGGGGTTAATGTTTCAGCAGCTTTTGTTTTACCATTTTCAATAAAAATGGAATGATCTTTGGAACAAACTAATTCGTTATCACCACAAATGATTGTATATATCTCTTCTTTAGATGTTGACCATTTTTTTAGAACTTTAGAAGGTTTGAATTTCCTTTCATTAAAATCAAAGCTCAATACTTCATCACCTTCTTCAACTTCTTCTATTTTAAGGAACTGACCATCAGCCATTGAAATGATTGTATCTTTAGTTAAGCATTGACCACCAGCTTTTGTTTTACCTGGTACTGCTGAGTGCATTTCTTTTAAGAATTCTATTCTTGTACCTTTCATTGTACCAACAGAACCATCCCTGTTATCCATAACAATTAAACCATAAGTTTCTCCAAAATCTAACATTTCTTCAAGAACATCTAATTTGAAATCATGGTCACATCTGTAAAGTCTTAGATTCAATGGTTCTGGAGGTTCAAGACTAAATATCTGAATATCATTCTTACTTGGATTGTCCGAAATATCTCCTGCAAATGCAGCTAAACCATTCTTTGGAGTTTTGGGAAATAATCTTAAGTGCCTAATCATTCTTTCCAATGAGTCAATAACATTCTTTCTTGTACTCTTGTCCTTTATGTTTTGGGCAGTACCTTGTTCTTGTGCCAAATGCTGAATAATTTTTATAATATCATAGCCTTCAGGAATATATACAGATATTAATTCAGTATGTCTTCCCTTAATTCCTTTCAATTGTGAAATAAACTTTTTTAATTTTAATTTCTGTTTTGTATCCATCTTTAATCAGTAATTTTAAATTGTTTATAAGGTTTTAGTTTAGAGCAAAAATGGATTTAATTTTTCTAAACAGTCTTTTGGATTCTTAACTTTTATCGTCCTTATACCCAATTTTTTTACAGGAAAATCATTTCCGCCTTCTTCTAATTGATCGCCAAAAAAAATTATTTGATCTTTTAAAAGTTTATTTATTTCCATGAATTTTTTTAAACCATATTCTTTATTAATTCCTTTTAATGTAATATCTATTGAAGTTGTACCACCAATCTTTAGATCATATTCTTCGTTTAATCCATTGTTGTTTAAAAATTGAATAAATGATTTTCTTTTTGAAGTGTCTGGATCATAATTTTTCTTTTTTTCAAGCGGAGCATTTCTTCCAAGAATGGAGAATGTTATCTGGGAACCCCTATCAAGTATCTGATCTTCTTTAGAGGTTATTGGAATCAGATTATATTCTTTTGATAAAAGATTAAGAGAATTCTTTATTTTTTCTTTATCTTTTTCTTCCAAAGAATCTTTCCAAAGGTTAAATGTCTTTTTTGATTCTATCTTATCACATATTGAACCGGAGTTAGAAATAATGAAATGGTCAATGGATCCTAATTTACTAGATACCATCCTATTAAGTTCAGTTTTATTAGTCCCACTAATAAATACTAAAGAGAATTTATTGTTTAAAGTGAGAAAAATCTTTTGAAATTCTTCTCCTAATTCTTGGGTACTCTCAACGATCGTACCATCAACGTCAAAAACTAAAAATTTCATTTTAAAATTCAATGTTTAAGTTTCCAAATTTGATTTCTTTTGCATTGTGCATAAATTGAAATTCTTTTGATATTTTTTCAAAATAGTGTGGAATTGTTAAAGATGTTAGTCCATCTTTTAATGATTTATTATTATCTCTTTTTGCTTTCCAAACAAAACTGTTTAATTCAACTATATCTTTAGTTTCAAAAGCAGATTTTACTTTATAGTTTATTTTAGGATATTCTAAATTATGAATATCTTTATTGTTCAAATAACTGTATAGTTTGTAAGTTATTATTGGTATTGCAGGAGAGAATAATCTTAATAAAATATCTAAACAATAATGTAAAGTCCATAAAGCAGATTCTTGTTCTTTATCAGTGAATTTATTTTCTTCATTATATGCTCTAACCTTTACCATTTCAATGTAATGTGAGGCAAATATCTCCCAAAGGAAATTTTTTAATTTTATCATAGGATTATGAAAATCATATTCTTTGAAACTATTATCACATTCTTCAATTAAATTGTTAATTTCTCCAATAATCCATTTGTCAGTTTCTGTGAAATCTGTATTTTCTGGATTATCAAACATTGAAATGAATCTTGCAACGTTCCATAGTTTTGTTAATGTCTTACCTGCACCTTCTATTCTCTCATAAGAACATCTTAAATCTGTAGAGTCAATATTGCCTTCAAGAACACACCATAATCTAAATGCTTCTGCTCCATATCTTTGTAAGATTTTTTGAGGATCAATAATGTTTCCAATTGATTTTGACATTTTTTTACCATTTTCATCTACAATGTGATAGTGAATCCAAACATCTTTGAAAATAGGTTTGTTTGTTAATAAATAATCTTTAAGTAATGTGTAATACAACCATGTTCTTACAATTTCTTTTCCTTGGGGTCTTAAAGAACATGGAGAATTGTTTTTGAAAAACTCTTCATTTCGGGAATATTTTAAAATATATAAAGGAGAAATTGAAGAATCAAACCAGGTATCAAATACTCTTTCATCGCCTTGAAACTCTGTTGAACCGCATTTACATTTTTTTACAGATGGATTTTCTTTCCAAGGTTTGTAGTATTTTCCTTTTTCTGGTACAAAGGTTTCGTTACATTTCTTACAATACCATAATGGAACTTCGGTTGCATAATATCTTCTTCTTGAAATTGGCCAGTCAATTGAAACTGAATCTATCCAGTCTAATAAGATTTGTTTTGATTTTGGAGAATAGAAATTAATTTTGTTAGAAAGTTTTTTCATATCTTCTTTAAATTCAATTTGTTTTAAATAAAATTCTTTCATGGAAATGAATTCAATTTCATCTTTACTTCTTTCACATATTGGAGTTCTGTGAATAATTTTAGATTGCTTTACAACTAATCCTTTCTCTTTTAAGGATTCGATCATTTGTGATCTTGCACCTCTTACTGGTAATCCTTTTAAAAACCCTGCATGTTCGTTCATTGTTCCATCAATATTAATTGCGATTGTTGGAATTAGATTCATCTCTCTAAAAAATTGAATATCTGATAAATCTCCGGCTGAGCACATCATTACTAAACCTGTACCTTTATCTATCTGTGCTAAAGGGTGTGCTTTAATTGGAACTTCTTTATTAAATAAAGGGGTTATTGCAGTTTTTCCATCAAGATGTTTGTATCTTTCATCATTTTGATTGAATATTATCATACCACATGTACATACAAGTTCTGGTCTTGTGGTTCCAATAATAATCTCTTCTTTTGTTTCTTTTACTTTAAATTTAATATCATTAAATGAGGATTCAACGTCTTTGTATTCAATTTCAGAATCTGCAATAGTAGTTTGGCAGCCGGTACAAAAGTTATTTATCCTGTCATCTTCGTAAATTAAACCTTTATTCCATAAATCAATGAAAGTTTCTTGTGTTAATTCCCTGTAATCATCTGAATCTGTTTCATAGATCTGACCAATCTGTGTTCCAATTTCCCATGAGTTGTAAGAGTGTCCTAACTTTTGAAATGAATCAATTGATTCTGTTGAAGCTTCATCTAATAATTGTTTACATTTTTTTATGAATTCTTCTCTTGAAGTTTCTGTGAATTTGATTTTGAATTTCTTTTCTGTTGCAACTTCAATAGGTAAACCATTTTTATCCAAACCTAAAGGAAAAAGAACATTGTAACCTTTCATTCTCTTATATCTTGCAAACATATCCATCATAGTATATGTTGAAGCATGACCGATATGAACGGGAGTGTTAATGTAAGGGGGGGGAGTGTCTATTGAAAAAGTTTGTTTTGTGCTTGATAATCTAAATTTGTAAGGCTCTTCCCTTACCCATTTTTTTGTAATTTCTTCTTCAAATGAAATTTTCCATTTCTTATCTTGTATTTTAGGTTCTGGCATTGAAATTCTGGATTTTATAATATATATAAAATTAGTGTTCGAAAGATTTAAAAGAAATATGATATGCTTCTTCTGTGGGACTGTAGCTCAGCCTGGGAGAGCACTAGACTGAAGATCTAGGTGTCGGGTGTTCAAATCCCCCCAGTCCCAATTAATTTTTAGGTTCAAATGTTTTGTAATTTTTACTGGATAAATTTGTTATTAAATGAAATGTTCAACTTGAAACTAATTAAAGTTTAATAGTTAAATTTAAATAAGAATTAAAACAAATTTAGTTTTATGACAAAAAAGGGTGCAATTGAACTTTCTATGACTACTATCATTGTAATTGTTCTAGGTGTTACTCTATTAATATTAGGATTTGCTTTTATTAAAGGAATTTTTGGGAAATTAGAAGGTATTTCAAGTACAACATTTGATAAAGCAAATACTTTGTTAACAGGATTAGAAAATGTTGAAGAATTTCTTACTGTTACTCCCACAATGATTAATGTTGAACAAGGGAAGGATGAAGTTGTGAAAGTTATAGTTGCTAATCTTAAACCAGATATTCCTGAGTTATTGGTTTCTTTACGTGTAAATGCTAAAAATAGTGATCCAAAATTAAAATGCATGTTATTCCATGAAACTGCAAATGAAGATGGGAAAAGTACTTCTCCAAAGAGTATTTCTTCTGGTGAGCAAGTTGCGTATTCATTAATAATTAAGGAGACTGGTGGGGATTTGAGGACAACAGGATGTAATATTGTTGCTTTGGGAGAGGGAGTTCCTGATGATGATTCAAGACAAGTTGTTGTAAGAATTGTTAAACCAAGTGGATTATTTGGATAATTTCAAGTTGATTAATTTATTTCAAGAGTGAATCCTATTAAACATTTCTTCTGCTTGATTAAAGAAATCTATTGCTGAAGTATAATCTTTTTTTTCTAAATCTTTTACCCCTTGTTTATACAAATCATAACCCATTTCATAAAAAGAATTATCTTCTTGTAATAAAGTCTTATTCTTTTCTTCTGAAGTTGCAAAACTTTTTTTCTGTTCTTTGATTTTATTCGTTAATCTTTTTTTTTCTTTTTCTGCTTCAGATTTTTTATTAGTGGTGGACTGAGGAGTTTCTATGATTTTTTCTGAAATTTCTTCCCCTTGTTCTTTTATTTCCTCAGAATAATAATCCTCTAAAAGAGAATTATCATTTTGTTCTTCCTTTACTTCTTCTTTTGTGCAACTAACTAAAAGAAGTATTATAATTAAAATAAATCTTTTTTTTATCATTATAAATCTTGAATTAAAATTAGAATATTTAAATTTGTTTAGTTTTTATGTGGGGATTATGTTTAAAATAGTACTAACTAATTAAAAAAATCCGATATTTTTATAAACCTAATTAAAAAGATCTTATCTAGTTAATGTTTATAGTTAATTGATGGAGGAGGAGAAATCAAATGAATAATAGTCTTGATAAGAATATCCTGATGGTTGCTGTTGTTGGGATAGTGGCCGTGGTAGGATTGTTTGCTCTGCTAGGTAGTGATGAAGGATCTACTGGTCGTGCAGTTTATGGTGAAAACTTATATCAGCAATGTCTTGTAAGGTTTAGTGATGCTTTAAATGTTGAAGAAGTATGTGATTGTAAATTTCCATTGAGGGAGAATGGTGGAAGAGATTCAGAGAGTGCATGTTTGTTAGATGCTGTTTATCCTGAAGAGGAGCAAGAGATTGTTTATGAAGGAAGAGGCGGGGAAGGTTCTGGAGGAGCTTTTGCTACTTCAAGAACACAAAGAATCTTTGCAACTTCTTTAATGGATAAGGCTTTAGCTGGAGGATATTCATCTCCAGAAGATTGGGTAAAATGTAAACTTGATGGTGGAACTGCAAATGATTGTGAGATCTATAAGGCAGACAAGCAAGAGGCTATACCAATTACAGGAAATTTTGTGAACATTTACAAAGTTTGTTTAGCAAAAGAAACAAAAGTTGGAAATCCTAATGCTGACTTATACTGTATGTGTAGGGAAAATAATAATAGGGACTGTAGAGAAAGGTTTGGATCTGATGTTGAATTAAGTATAAGTAGATCTGAATTTGATTCCTGTGTAGAAGAGTTAAATAGGAATGCTGTAAGAAAATCAAGTCTAATAAGTTCTCCATCAACGAAAGGTATATGGAGAGCTTGTGGAAATAAATTAACGGCGTAAAACCGTTATTTTTTTTATTTTAAAAAGGGTGTGAAAAATGTCTGAAAGTATAGATAAGAATTTAATGTTGGTTTCTACTTTTGCAATCATTGCAATTTTAACTATGACATATTCTTTTTCAGCAACTCCTTCTGGTTTTGCTTTATATGAACCTCTTGAAGGCCATAGAGATCTTGAGACTATAAGAGGTGGAGTGGAGTCTCAAATGGAATTATATGATTCAATACAAGAAAGAGAATTGAGAACTAAAAATTTCATTCCAAGAAGAGATGATCTTGTACAAGAAGTAAGTACTGGAAGTGGGAATAATGCAATGGTATTTAGGAAATGTGTTGAGAAATTTAGTTATCTTGAAAATGTAGAGGATTATTGTGATTGTAGAGTTGAAGATAAATCTAAGGACTGTGCTATTCTAATAAAAGATGGTAATTAAGAAAAAAAAGAGGAGGCAATTGAAGAGAATTACAATTGGAATGGCAGTTGTCTGTCTTGTTTTGAATCTTCTTCCAGGTCTTGGAACTTTTTTATCAGGGAAATATAAAATTGGATTGATTCAGTTGGGGATTTTTGTGTTATCAGTAATTTTTATTGCAACAAAAGTTGGAATTTTTATTGGAATGCCTTTAGTAATAATTGATTTTATCTGGGCATTTATTGGTAGTATTCAAACATTACAGAAAGCATTATGAGAAGTAGAACTTATTTGTATGCGTTTCTTTTGCAAACTATATGGTAGAAAGCTTTTTAAACATCCCATTTTTCTAGATTTTATATGGCTACAATATTTGATGCTGATCTAGTAAAAGTGTACAAAGGATCTTCTAATGAATTAAAAACTATGATTAAAGAGCCTGAATGGGTTCAGTTTGTTAAATCTGGACATGGGAAGGAAAGAAGGCCTAGTCAAGAAGGATGGTGGTATACAAGGGCTGCTTCAGTATTGAGGCAAGTTTATATCAAAGGTCCTATTGGAGTTTCAAAGTTAAGAATAAAATATGGAAATAAAAAAAATAGAGGTCATAAACCTGAAAGGTTTGCTAAAGCTTCAGGGAAAATTATAAGAAATATTTTACAACAAATGGAAAAAGCTGGATTAGTTAAAGCTCAAGAGAAAGGTGTACATAAAGGGAAAATTATAACTCCTAAAGGGAAATCATTAATGGATAAGGCTGCAAAATGAGTAAAGTAACAACTGCGAGGAAAAAAAGATTAGCAAAATTAGGTAGACAAACAAAATGGGCACCAGTTTGGATAATTCCAAGAATTTTTGGTGTAGCTAAAAAAGTTCATCCTTCCAAGTTTACAACAGTGAAAAGATCATGGAGAAGGCATACAAAAACTAAAGTTTAAAATGGTAGAAAGACAATATGTTATTCCTTTAAGGAAAGAATTTAGAAAAGCTCCTTCATATAAGAGAGCTAAAAAGTCAGTTACTGCAATTAAGGAATTTATTTCTAAACATATGAAAGTTGAGGATGTTAAGATTTGTAAACAATTAAATCATAAAATATGGGAAAGGGGAGGAAAAAATCCCCCACCAAGAATTAAAATTCATACTAAAATTGAAAAAACCAAAGAAAGTTCTTATGCTTTAGTTGAATTAGAAGGTTTTGATTTTCCAAAAATTGTTGAGAAGAAAGAAGATAAAAAATTAAAGAAAGAGGAAAAAGTAATTGAAGCTGAAAAAGTTGAGACTCTAGAAGAAAAACAAAAAGAAGAGTCTAAGAAAGCATTGAGACATCTTTCCCAAAAAACTCATACAAAGGCTTCTATTGTTGCTGAAAAGCCAAAAACCATTAAGAATACGGGTGCTGTTTCTTCTACTGGAAAAAGTGTTTAAGTTTTGAGTTTAAGGATTTAAACTAGTTCTGTTGTTAAAATTATAACATTTTCTAAAGGTCTATCCATTTTACCAGTTTTAACTTTAGCAATCTTATCTACAACATCCATGCCTTCAATAACTTCTCCAAAGACGGGATGTTTAGAATCTAAAAAATTATTGTTTACTAAATTAATGAAGAATTGAGATGATCCTGTATTTGGACCTGAATTTGCCATTGAAATTGTTCCTTTATTATTCTTGTGACCTTTAAACTCATCTTTAATTTTTGGTATTGATGAATCACCGTAACCTGTTCCTGTTGGATCTCCACCCTGTATCATAAAATTTGGAATAATTCTATGGAATATAATCCCATCATAAGTTCCTTTTTTAACTAAGTTTTTGAAATTTCCCGATGTAATTGTCATGTCTTCGTATAATTTTATCTTAATATTACCATGATTTGTTTTTAGTAATACTGTGTTTGAATCCTTACTCGTGTCTATCATTTTGTATCCAACTATTGCTAATAAGAGAAGTAATATAAGAATTATTGTTTTTCTTTTCATTTCAAATGGAAGTATTTATTGATATATTTAAGAGTTATGAGGCTTATTAAGGATATAAATATTTTTCTGAAATAGATAATAGAATCTAAATGGAAGAGCATATTAATAAGTTGGGTTTGAGATCTAATATGAATAAATCCATTGAAATGGAAAAATTAAAAGAGAAAATTATTTTAGCTAAGATACCTTTACATGAAAATGCAAGAAATGTGGTTATGGGAAAAGGAAATCCTAATGCTTGTATTTTATTTGTAGGAGAAGCTCCAGGTTCTAATGAAGATTTACAAGGAATTCCTTTTGTAGGGGCAGCAGGAAAAAATTTAGATAAATTGTTAAATTCTGTAGGATTAAGTTTAGAGGAGATTTATGTGACTAATATTTTGAAATATAGGCCTCCTGAAAATAGGGGTCCTAATTCAGAAGAAATGAAAGCTCATACTCCTTTTTTAGTGGAACAAATTAAAATTCTTCAACCTAAAGTTGTTTGTTCTTTAGGAAATTATTCAACTAAATTTTTCTTAGCAAATGGAGATGTAGATTCTATGATAAAACAATCCGGAATAACTTCTTTACATGGAATGGTTAAGTTGATTGAGTTCCAAGGTTTAATGATTCGATTAATACCTTTATTTCATCCTGCTGCTATAATCTATAATAGAAGATTAATTTCTGAATGGGAGAAGGATATGACAGTTGTAAAGGAGGAACTTAATAAGATAAATTTAATTTCTTGAAATAAAAATTTTAGTGATTTTGAAACAGTAAATATTTTTGGAATTAATCCTGTTTACTCCTGTAAATATTTCTGTATTTTGAATATTTATCAGTAGGAGAGAATTTTGCGGGTGATCTTATAAAAGTTTTTTCTTTACAGTGTGTTTCTTCTAAAGTATATTCTTTACAGATATTGCAGAATAAAATTTTATGCGGCAATTTTATTAATCTCTCCTTCAGTTTTTAACTTCTTTGCCTCTTTTAAGATTAAATCTGAAATTTCTTTCAATCTTGATTCTGCTTCTTTATAATTCCTTGCAACAAGTTCTATTTTATATTTTGGTGCACCTAAATAAAATACCCTTACATCATCACCTTTAATTTTGGAAAGGATTTTCTTTATTACATCAATACCATCTGGAGAATAACTTTTTAAGTTTAGGTTCGCCGCAATTTTAACTTCAGGAACTGCAATTTTTTCTTTTACTAATTTAATAAGCACATCTAAAATGTTTTTTGAAATTTTCATACTTTCAATTGAATTTGGGCCGTTAATTACAATTTCTAAGAAAAAATTATTTAGAGAACCAAATTTTTCTATAGCTTGGTATCCCACTTCTTTATACATTGTTTCAATGTTTTTTTTCAAGCCTTTTCCAATGAATTGTAAGAGCTTTTCTGCCTTCATCTCTTGTTTCATTTCAGTAAGCTTATTTATTTTCTGAGTTGTAGAAACTCTTCTTAATGATAGATCAATATTGCCTTCTCTATTTATCCTTAAAACTTTACAAACAATAGTTTTTCCTTCCTTTACAAAATCTCTTAAATTTCTTATTCTTCCAGGCGAAACTTCTGAAATATGGACTAATCCCTCTTTATTATTATATTCATCTAAAGTTACAAATACTGAATGAAATAAGATTTTATTTACTGTACAAGTGACTATGTCACCTGTTTCCGGAATTCCTTCTTTCTTATAGAACATGATTAGGATTGGATTTCTCCAAGAATTTTAGCTTTTCCACCTGTTGGTGTTGCTAATAGTTTATTACAAACAAGACATTCAACTTTTGTTGATGCTTTATTAAATATGTTCTGTTCGTTATTACATCCACTACATTTAACTTTTACAAATTTTGAAATATTTTCTCTAAACATTTTTATTGAATCTCTACTTTTTTTGCTCTAATCCCTTGTCTTTGTTGGGAATATTTTTTGCATTCTGTACATTGATATCTTAAAGTTGTTTTTTTTGATATCTTTGCACCAGTTCTCTTGAATTTTGAAATTGGAGGTTTTGATAATTTCCCATGGTTTCCAAAACCCTTGTGTTTTCCTCTTTTTTGAATCCTAATTTTTGAACCTTTTGATAATGAACCCCTTTTCCCAACAGATTTGTATTGATCAACCTTCTGAATTTTACTTGTTTTGCATTTGGGACAAAATCTTTTAATTTGTTTGGGTAATTTCATGATAGATTGGGATTTGAGAGTATTTTTAAATGTTTTCATAAAAGTCTATAATCCATGGTCTTTAACAAGATCTATTAAATTGGAGTATGGCTCTACTGACTCGTCTAAGAGTTCTGTTTTATCTTCTTTTTTAGCTCCATTGGACCATACTGCTTTCCAGGAAATTGGGGAATATCTTCCAGGAGTATCTATAATTTCATATCTTAAAACTAAACCATCTTCTCTTATTCTTGTAACTGAGCTTACTCTCTCAAATTTACCGTCTGCATCAGAATCAATTATTCTTGTATGAATAGATGTATTACTATCACTTGCCCTAACTGAAAGAGTCTTGGTATCTTCCCATCTTGCAATGGAAGATCCAAAAATTGCATATCTTCCTTGTTCATCTTCAGAAATCTTAAAATCACTATAATTCCCTGAAGAATATCTGGATTTGCGGCAGAGTCTAATTGATAGTCTATTCCGGCTTGTACACTTGTTAACCAAGGAAGTGTATTTTCTTGTTGTTTAGAGTTTATTGGTTTTTCTAAGATTATGGGTGTAGCACAACCTGATAATATCAGTGATAAAATTAGTTCTTTCATTTTTGTATCTGGTTGAAAAAAATAAAAGTTTATAAGAGCTTCTAAAGAAGGTTAGCTTTATTCCTTTGGATTAGTATCTCTGCAGCTTTTTCAGGAAGGTTAGCAATTTCATCTTGTTCAAAAGGACCATACGACTGTAAATCCTCTGCTAAAAATTTTGGAACAGGTTTTGAAAAGTGAATTAGTTTATTCTCTTCTTTTTTTAATATTGTTTCTTGAATCTTATCCTCTGGTATTTGTGGAATCTTTGCTTCTAATAAATTTCCAAGAATATTCTTTCTAAAATTATCTAATTCGGATGTTATCTTCTTAAACAATTCCTGTTCTTCTTTTAGAAGTAAATCTGGATCTTGTAATTTTGAGTTAGTTTTTGAAGAAAATAATGCTATTTGAATTATTTTTGTTTCTCTTCTCTCATATAATTCTTTTAAGATTTTATAAATATTTTCTATTTGTTTTTGTGTTTTTTGAATTTCTTGTGCTGCAAAAATGCTTTCTTTTTCTTTTTGAGATTTTAGAATCGCTTTTTTTTCTTTTAAATATTTTACAACATCCTGGAAGAAAGTAGGTTCTAATTGTTGTATCTCCTGTCTAAACTTTTCCCTTCTTAAAGTTTCATAAACAGTTTCGTAGGTGATAATAACATCTGGCATAAGTGAGATCAAACATTTGAAACTAATAAAGATTTATATGTAACACTACATTATGTGAGAAATGTAATATGCACAAAGGCCAAATAAAATTACAATTATTCCAACAATAAGAATTAAGTTCTTTATTCTTGCTTCTTCTTTTTTAGCTGTTATTTTTCTCTTAATGATACATCACCCCTTAGAAATTATTTGGTTTTTAAGTTATTTAAAACTTTTTGTTTAACAATTCCATAATCCCAAGTTTTTTTCTTTTGCAATTTTCTCTAGTTGTTTTAGACTATTATAATCTAAAGATGGAAATTCATCAAATACTCTTGCAAACCCTTTCTCTATCATATGTGAATTAACATTAATTCCTTTTACATAGACAACCCTTAATAATCTTCCATATTTGTCTTTGTCTGCATTATCTATTTCAAGTAGAATAACTTTTCCTTCTGTAAGTTTTTTTAATTCTTCAGTTGCTTCTTTGTAATAACATTCATTCTTTTCTGGAGTGTTTATTCCGATTAGTCTTATTCTTTCACCATTATTTACATCTAAAGTATCACCATCAAGAACTTTGGTCACTTTGTAAGGCCCTTCTGGTTCATAAACTGTAGAACCTGTCATACAACCTGTAATTAAAATGAAAAACAGTAAATAAACTATTTTCATTTCAAAAATTCACCTTATTCAATACATCTTTGCCTAATAATGCTCCTAAGGAACCTTTTTTTGATTCTTTTTCTGTAAATCTTTCTGTGTTATCTTTTTCTTTTCCAAACCAAAGTAAAGGAACTGGATCTTTTGAATGTGATTTTAGTTTGCATGGTGTAGAATGGTCACCAGTTACTACTATTTCTAAATCTTTTATTTTTCTTAGTTTTTTAAAAAATTTCTTATCTAAATATTCAATTAATTCTTTTTTTTGTATGGGATCTCCATCGTGGCCCGGAATATCTGTTTGTTTAATGTGAATGTAATAATTTTTGAATTCTACTTTTTTGATATATTTTAAAGAATTTTTAATTTCAAGTTTAAGAGATTTTTTAGTCTGTTTTTTTATATCTCTTTTTGCTTCTGGATATTCAAAAGGTAATATTGTTATTCCAGATAATTTTGCGATTCCTTTTTCTAATGGCATTCCAACTACTGCTGCCCAATTTGATTTTTTTGGAAATTTAGGTAATTCAATCCCTGCATCTCTTAATGTGATAAAATTTGCAGGTAGCAAATTATTTTTAATTCTCTTCCTGTTGATAGGGTGATTAGTTAAAATTTTATTAGACTGCTTTACGAATTCATTTATTATTTCTGCTGTATCCTTTGTAAGTTTTTTAGAATCTAAGGGTTTACATTCTGGCATTTTGGTTTCATATTCTTCTTTTGCAATTCCAAAGGATCCTTCTTTTTTATATGCAGGATCTACATTTGAAACATTATTTGAAAATTGACCTTTAATTAGTAATATTCCCCTATGACCAATTGTTGCTTTGAAAGTAAATTCGTGAGTTAGTTTTACTTTTTTATTTATTTCTTCAGCTAATTCTTTTGCTTCCTTTGTAGTTAAAGTTCTTCCTGCCCTTCTATCTACTAAAATTTGATTAATTAAAGTTGCAAAGTTTGCTCTTAATGCTATTGATTGTATTGGTAATGTTAAACCTGCTCCAACTGCTTCTAATGGGCCTCTTCCAGTATAATATTTATAGGGATCGTAACCTAATAAAGCTGTTACGCCTACATCACTTTCTGGTGCAACCTTTTGTGAAACTGGATAAACATAGCCCTGACAACCATTTTTTGCAAAAAAATCTAAGTTTTTTGTTTTGGCTGCTTCTAGTGGAGTTTTATTATTTAATTCTTTACAAGGTAAGTCTCCAATACCATCAAGAATAATTAATATTTTTGGCATAATGAGATTTAGATTGTTTACTTATTTAAAGATTTTTGCAATGAGAAGAGTTAGTAAAGTTAATGGATAATACTTCAATTTAAACGTTATTAATTATATAAAGGTTTAAAGTTCTTTTGTAATTCTAATTTTATATGCAGATTAAAGAAAGACCAGAAGACTTTATTGTTGAGGAGATTATTAAATTAGATTGTTCAGGAGGAGATTATATTTATGTTAAATTAACTAAAACAGATAAGAATACGGTAGATGTTATTGAAGAAATAAGTAAAAAACTAAGAATTCCTTTTAGTAAGATTGGATTTGCAGGAAATAAAGATAAAATAGCAATTACAATACAATATATTTCAATCCCTAATATAAAGGAGGAAAAGATTCAAAACTTGAAATTAACTGATGTTGTTTTAGAAATAGTTGGAAGAGGAAATAAACCAATATATCTCGGGATGCTGGAAGGTAATAAATTTAAGATCAAATTTGAAACTAAACACAAAATAGATTTTATTGAGAATTATTTTGGGCCACAAAGATTTTCTAAGAATAACCACATAATTGGAAAGTTAATTATTCAAAATAGGTTAGAAGAAGCGTGTGAATTGATAAAAGAAAAAAAGATTAATTCTTTTCTTAAAATACATAAGAATAATTTTGTTAGTGCTTTATTACAGATTAGAAAGAAGAGACTATTGTTGTATATTCATGCCTATCAAAGTTATTTATGGAATAAAGTAGTTGAAGGGTATCTAGGTTGTAAATTTGTAGATAAAAGAATTGAAAATGTTGAAATACCTATGATTAGTTTTGATATAGAGTTTAAAGATCCTAAAATAAAGGAAAGTTATCTTAGATTATTAAAAGAAGAAGGTTTTAATCTGAAAGATTTTATTATTAGAAGTATTCCTGAAATAACACCAACTTGTAGTTTTAGAGATTTAATTGTAGATGTTAAAGAATTTCAAATTGATGGTGAGTATGTTTCTTTCTTTTTACCTAAAGGAGCCTATGCTACAGTTGTATTAGAGAAATTGGAAACTTTTAAAAATAGTCCTTAAATTTGCTATTATGTGATAACAGAACTAAAAAATAAATTACAGAAAAAAAGGGTGGATGAGTTTGAAAATTTACTTAAGTTAGCATATTCTTATATTAGAGATAAGAAATTTGAAAGTGCAGTTAAATTATATAATGTTTTAGAAAAAAGATTTAAATCATTACCAAAATATAAAAAAACAAAAAAATTACACCAGGATATATTGGTATTATACAAAGAGATTAGTTTGTATTTGGGAATTAATGAAGCTTATTTGTTATCACAACAGGGAAATTTTTCAAAAATGAAGGAGGAATTAGAGAAAATTACTTCATTAAGCAAAGAGATTAAAGAATTACCTGATGTTGATGCATTATTAGAATTTACAAACAAGCATTATTTATTTTGTCTTGAAGTTTATACATATAATACTACACTAAAAAACTATGATTTTCTTTATAATGAGATTAAAAATGAATTAGAGCATAATGATTTAGAAGAAGCTATGAAACATTATTCTCAATTACTAATTGTATATAATAATTTATTAAAATATGAGATTTATGAAAAAAGGATGGAATTGTATTATAAAACCAAAGATTTGTTTAGGGATTTAGAGATTAATTCTTTAATAACTAAGGCTTACAAGAAAAAGAAAATAGAAGAGCCAAAGTTATTAAGAAATGATAGAAGAAATATGGATTTTGTTCCAAGAAAATTGCCAAGCAAATATGATGATTCTAAAGAGAGTTTAATAAAAATAAGAGAGTGCTTAGCTAATGGAAATTATTCTGAAGTCCATAAAATATACAAAAAGGTATAAATAGGAACAAATTTCTTAATAAGTATGTTTAAGTTTTTAAAAGAAAAAATAAAGAATACAGTAAAAATATTTTCTAAAAAGGTTGAAGAAGAAATTAAAACTTTAGAAGAAGTTGAAAAAGCAAAAGTTAGACCTGAAATTCTAAAACCTTTAAAGAAAAAAGAAGATAAGGAAGAGATTAAAACTCTAAAGGATATTGAAGAAGTTGAAGCTAAAAAGGGGATTTTTTCAAAAGTTGTAGAAAAGGTAATAACTAAAAAAATAGATGAAAAACAATTTGAGAATCTGTTTTGGGATTTGGAAGTAACATTACTAGAAAATAATGTGGCTGTAGAAGTTATTGAAAAAATAAAAAATGATCTTAAAATGGATTTAATTAATACACCAATTAAAAGGGGAGAAATTGAAAAGGTAATACATAATAGTCTTAAAGAAAGTATTGAAGAGTTATTTGAAGTGGAGAATTATAATTTAATTTCTAAGATAAGGGAGAAAAAACCTTATGTAATTGTTTTTGTTGGAATAAATGGAGGCGGGAAAACAACTTCGATAGCTAAGATAATTAAGTTGCTCAAAGATAATAAATTAAGTTGCGTTGTTGCTGCTGCTGATACTTTTAGAAGTGCAGCTATTGAACAACTAGAAGAGCATACAAATAAGTTAGGAGTTAAACTAATTAAGCATGAATATAAAAGTGATCCTGCTGCTGTCTGTTTTGACGCAGTTGAACATGCTAAAGCAACTGGAAAGGATGTTGTGTTAATTGATACTGCGGGAAGATTACATTCTAATTTAGATTTGATGAATGAAATGAAAAAAATAGTTAAAGTCTCCAAACCAGATTTGAAATTATTTATTGGGGAAAGTATAACTGGAAATGATGTTGTAGAACAAGTAAAACAATTTAATGAGAGAATTGGAATTGATGGGATTATTTTATCTAAAGCAGATATTGATGATAAAGGTGGAGCAGCAATTTCTGTTTCTTTTGTAACTAAGAAACCAATCTTATATTTTGGTGTTGGGCAAGGTTATTCCGATTTGAAAAAATTTGATAAATATGAGATTCTTAAAAATTTAGGGTTATAGTTCTCTGTCGCAATAAAGGGTGATGATTCTTAAGCAAAATGTGGGTGATAAGCTGTTTTTACTGGAATTTTACCTTTTTTGAATAATATTACAAAAAATCCGAAAACTTTTCGGTTTTTTCTAGGAAACACCTATTAAACTTAAAACAGAGATTTTATTGGATGGGACAGTATTTTATTATAGTAAACCTAGAAAAAAGAGAGTATATTCATCCGCATGATCAGAGCATAAAATACAAAATGTAAGAAAGACAAAAATACACAATTATAGAATTGAAACAGTATTTATGAAAATCAAAGATAGAGTTATAGATTTTAGGGGTTTGAAAGCCTTATGGTCTGCTCCAATTCTGATGACTGCAATAATTATCCAACATAATTTTATAGAAAACCATTCCACTACCGATGAAGTGCCGTCTGAAAGAGCAGGGGTTAATTTAGAATTAGGAGAAAATAGATGGCTAGATTTGATTAAACTTAGTTCATCCTAATACTGCTTGTTCCAAAAATCCAAATTTATTCCTGTCAGAATCTAACTCAACCTTAACTCCTAAAGGAATAGTGATAATCGGATCTGTGTGTCCAATATTAACATTATACAATATCGGAATATCATAATCTCTGGTATTATACAGAATAATCTCTTTTAATTGTTTAATCTGCTCCTCTGTATATCCAAAACCCCTCCCAAAAACAATTCCTTTTATTTGTTTGAATACTCCTAAGTTCCTTAAATCGCCTAAAGCGGAATCTACATTTGCTAAACTTTCTCCTTTTCTAAAATCTTCTCCCTCTGGAGTTTCCAATAACAAAACTTTCTCTTTAAAGTTTGGCCAATATTTTGTTCCTGCTAAATGTAATATAACAGGCAAACATCCGCCCAAAATTTCTCCTTTGGCTTTCCCCTCTCTTAACCATTCATATCCTTCGCTTTCCTTATACTTTCTTTTTTTCTTTAAATCATCTTTGCTTATCCAATCTACACTTTTATCATCAGACCATTGTTTAGAAGGTTCAACTTCCCCAATATCTCCTGTTACAGCTTTGAAAAAATGTGTAACAGTGAATTCATCAGGTTTTGGATGTTCCCCAAATTGTGTAATGACTGCAGGTCCATAAAAACCAACCAACCCTGTTTGAGAGTATAAAGCTAAATGTAAGCTTGTAATATCTGAATATCCACAAAGAATTTTTGGATTTTTCTTAATAGTTCCAAAGTCCAAATACTCTAAAGTCTGATGGGAAGTATTGCCACCGATAGTAGTGATGATAGCTTTGACATCCTCATCTCTAAATGCATCCATGATGTCTTTAGCTCTGTTTTCGGCAGTATCAGAACTAATTCCAGAATTCTTCTTAGCAGTTGGAAATATTTTGACCTTATAACCTAATTCTTCAAAAAATCTCTTTCCTTTTTCAAGTCTATGTGTGGTTAAAGCCGCTAATCCTCCAGCTGGAGCTATGAAAGCTATTGTATCTCCTTTCTCTAATACTTGCGGTTTTATCAATTTCATGCTCAAAGTTAATTTTAGTAGCTATAAAAAACATTCGGTTGAAAAGGTGACGCTTACTTTACAGCTCACGTTATAGTAAATTATTTAAAGTAGTAATTGTGAAATCAATCTATGGTAAGAAATCCACCTAAGTTTAATCTTCCTAAAGAAGTTATTAAAACTATTGATGATGTTAATAGAGAGGCAGGTGAAGTTGTAAGAATTATTGGTGCACAAAATAAAAAACTAAATGAGCCAATTATTCAAATGTATAAAAGATATCTTAAAGCTAGGAAACCTAAAGACTTTGAGTTTACAGAAAGAGAGTTTCAAGAAATAAATATTTCTGTTGCGGGGCATTTTCAAATATTTAGACAAATTTTGGTTGGTATGGATGGGGGAAGAAATAATCTCCAATTTGAAGGTGCGAATAAGAGTAGAATTGTTAGTTTTTATGAGGAGATATTTTTTCATATTGTAGACTTAGAGGATATTTGGCAAAAACAATATGATGTTTTAATGTCTGGTGCTAGTATGAGACAAAAGACTTCTGCCTTTATTTCTTTATTTGACGAAGAAAGAGATGTATATAAAGCAATTTTAAAGAGTACAAAAAGATTTCCAACTATTGAGGAAGTTAAGAAAGATTTCTGGGCTTCAATTAAGAAATTTGATTTTCATGGAATAAATGGAAAAATATTTGCATTGTGTTCATTCTCTGTGACAATAATTCTTTTATGGAGTGGTGATGCTGACGCTGCTGAAAGTGTGGCTACAATTGTGGATAGGATAAATAATGTGTATGGACTTGGTATAGGTAGAGTTGCTTATCTTGGAGGGGTTTGGGTTGTTTTTCAATGGATAGCAGATGGTGCAATGGCAGCTGCAGCTAGGTTTCCTGGAATATATGGGTTAGTTCAATTTCTTTCATTTTTACAGTTGATTAAATCTAGCAGGCGTGGAATTTCTGTAGTGCCGTGGAGATAAATAGTAAATTTATTAAGTTAGAGTTCTTTTAATAAGTTTGTAAATGGTGTTAGAAAAATTAGGGTCTTCACTGAAAGAGACTTTAAGTAAAATTGCAAAGTCTGTTTTTGTAGATGAAAGATTAATTGATGAATTAGTGAAAGATATTCAAAGAGCTTTATTACATTCAGATGTTAATGTTAAACTTGTATTTGAACTCTCTAAAACTATTAAAGAAAGAGCATTAAAAGAGAAATCGAATTCAGCAATAAGTCAAAAAGAAAATTTAGTTAAAATTGTATATGAAGAATTAATTAAATTTTTAGGTGGAGAAGGTCATAAATTTGAAATTAAGAAAAAACCATTTAAAATAATGTTAGTTGGTTTGTTTGGAAATGGAAAAACTACAAGCGCAGCAAAAATAGGAAAATATTTTTCTAACAGAGGAAATAAAGTTGCTGTGATGCAAACAGATACATGGAGACCTGCTGCATACCACCAACTCGAAACTCTTGCAAAGGAAAATCAAATTACTTTTTTTGGTGATAAGGAAATAAAAAGCCCACTTGAAATTTATAAAAAATTTGAGAGTAAACTAGAGAAGTATGATATTGTGATTATTGATACTGCAGGAAGGGACGCACTATCTGGAGATTTAATAAAAGAAATTGAAGAATTATCCGAAAAAATTAAACCTGAAGAAGTGTTATTAGTTATTGCAGCGGATGTTGGGCAAACTGCACAAAAACAAGCTGAACAGTTTCATAAATCATGTGGAATAACTGGAGTGGTAATTACAAAATTAGATGGGACTGCAAAGGGTGGAGGTGCTTTAGCTGCTTCTTCTGCAACAAATGCTCCAATTAAATTTATCGGAGTAGGAGAGAAAGTAGATGATATTGAAGAGTTTAATCCAAAAGGTTTTGTTGGAAGAATTTTGGGGATGGGGGATTTAGAAGCATTATTAGAAAAAACTAAACTTGCAATTAATGAGGATAAAGCGGAGGATTTAGGTAAAAAGTTTTTGAAGGGTGATTTTAATTTCTTAGATTTGTATGAACAATTACAAACTATGAGTAAAATGGGGCCATTAAATAAAATTATAGATTTAATTCCTGGTTTTGGAAATATGAATATCCCTAAAGAAATGTTAAACGTACAAGATGACAAACTAAAAAAATGGAAACATATAATGCAGTCAATGACAAAAAGAGAGTTGGAAGATCCTGAATTAATTGATAGAAATAGGATAGAAAGAATTGGTCAAGGTGCTGGTGTTGATATAAAAGATGTTAGAGAACTATTAAAACAATATAGACAATCTAAGAAAGTTATGAAAATGATGAAGGGACAAGACCCAGAAAAATTAATGAAAAAATTTGCTGGAAAAATTAAAGTATAAGATTTACTAATTCTGGGATTATATCTTTTCTAGTTCTTGCGTAAACAGTTTTAGTTCCTCTTGTGAATTCATACCAACCTTGTTCATTTTTATATGAGTCTACACTAATTGGTCTTTTTTTTCCAAACCCTACAAAAGAAAAGTTTGTTCTTTCTCCTGGTTTAATTTCAGCTAAAGCTTCTAAAGTCGAAGAATTTCTTCTGAGGCTTTCATTTACCATTGCTTTTAATCTTTGATATTTGGTTCCTGATCTAAGGCTTATAGCTTTAAATTTATTCCCCATTTCAGGATTAAAGATATAACTAAAATTCAATCCAACTCCTTCTGTTGTATTTGTATATGAATGCTTTTCTAAATTTTTACTTGATGAAATTCTTTTATCTCTCATTTTATTTTTTATAATGTTAGTTTTAAAATTTCTTCTAGCAAATCAGATGGATAAGTAACATAGGCTTTATTCCCCCCAGTTCCTTCAGTATATCTTAATTCGCCGTTTAGAGAAATATTATTTAGACTAAAACCTTCACCGTCAAAATAAACTCCAATTGTTGCTCTTTTTCCAGAAACAAAGTTAATATAATCAATAGAAATTACATCACCTTCTTCAAGTTTAGAAATGGCAGCAAAAACTCTATCATTATTTTCCTTTAATGTTTCATAAATATTAGCCGCAACTGAAATATCTTCCATAGTTTTAGGAATCCTTAATGGTTTAGGATTTAAAATATAACCTTCCTTGAAACTAAATGATCCTAATGTTCTCCAAGAACCATCTGAATGTTGGTATAAACAAGCAAATGGTAATTTCCTTTTATCTGAAACTCTTTCGTTTTTTATATCGGAATAAGTAGATTCCAAAGGTTCTAAATTATATCCTATACCATTTCCCATAATTAACCACCAGTTATACGACTAGTAGAGAGGATTTTTAAAGTTTTCTAAAACTATTAAAATATGGAAATTTTGGGCAAAGGAGCTGAAGCGGAAATTTACAAAGAAGGAAATAAAATCATAAAGGATAGAATTTCTAAAGGATATAGATTAAAAGAGTTAGATGAAAAAATAAGAAAATTGAGAACAAAGTCTGAAAAAAAATTGTTAGATAAAGCTTCAGAAATTGTTAATGTACCTAAAATTCTAAATCAGGAGAAATTTAAACTGGAACTTGAGTTTATTGAGGGATTAAAGCTATCAGAATATTTAGATAAACTTGAAACTAAAAATGAAGTTTGCTTCAAAATTGGAAAGGAATTAAGTAAATTACATGAAAAGGAGATTATACATGGAGATTTAACTACTTCAAATTTAATTTTAAAAGATAAGAAAATCTATTTCATTGATTTTGGATTAGGGTTTGTTAGTTCCAAAATTGAAGATATGGCAGTAGATATTCATTTATTCAGGCAAGCTCTTGAATCTAAACATTATAAGATTTATTTGGAATGTTATGAAAGTTTTCTAAAAGGTTATAGGACATTTAGTAAATATTTAGAAGTAATAAAAAGATTAGATAAGGTTGAGAAAAGAGGAAGGTATAAAGATAGATTATAATCTTTATTTTCATAAGAAAAAATTCCGAAAAGTTTAAAATAATAGGGTTAAAACCAAGAGGTATACATAGCCCCGTAGTATAGCGGCCAAGTATACTGGCCTTTGGAGCCAGGGACGGCAGTTCGAATCTGCCCGGGGCTATTTAAATTTTTAAATATAAAGAAGAGAAATAGTTGATAAAATATTTTTGTGGAAAAAATAAGATAAAAAGCTTTAAAAAAGAGGAGATATTCCAAAAAAATAGAGTAAGGCAGTAATGGGCTTCCTTACATCAGTAAAAATATGGCACGTATGTATTCAAGGAAGAAGGGTAAGTCTGGTTCTAAAAAACCATTGAAATCTCAAGATTTAAAATGGATAAAGTATAAGCCTGCTGAAATTGAACAATTAGTTGTTAAATTAGCCAAACAAGGAAATGGACCTGCAAAAATAGGTTTAATTTTAAGAGATTCTTATGGAATTCCAAGTATAAGAGAAATAACTAAAAAATCAGTTTTACATATTTTAAATAAAAATAAGCTGGTTGGAAAAATTCCAGACGATTTAGCTAATTTAATAAGAAGGGAAATTGTGATTTATGCACATCTTGAGAAAAATAAACATGATCAACCTTCTAAAAGGGGATTAACTTTAACTTCATCAAAAATTAGAAAACTAATAAAATATTATATTAAAAAATGTGTTTTACCTCAAGGTTGGAAATATAATAAAGAACAAGCTAAATTGCTTGTAAATTAATTTTATAATGCTAGAGTTAGAGGTTACTAAGTTTGTTAGTCAGTTTAAAGAAACTAAAAAGTTTCCTATAAAAATTGTAGCAAAGAATAATGTTAATGGAATACTTTCTTCAATTATTTTAATTAAAGCATTTCAAAAAGAAAAATATAATTTTAGCCTTTCACTTGAAGATGAGATTAAAGATCAAAGTTTGTTAGAATTAAACTATGATTCAAGTAAGTCAATTATTTTTTTAGGATCCGGGTCAGAGAAAATAAGTCAGATAAAGTCTTTAATAAAAGATAAAATAATATTTATAATTGATAATTCTGATAAGGTAGATAGGAATTTTAATATTAATATTTTAAACCCTTGTTTAGAGAATAATTTTATTTCTTTATCAGGTTTGAGTTACTTATTTGCAAAAGAATTAAATAAAACTAATTTTGGAATGGGATATTTGGGATTTATTGGATCTTTAATTGAACCGTCAAGTTTTGATACTTTTTTATTAGAAAGTGCTCTGAAGTCAAATAAATTAATTGTTGCAAAAAGTTTACAAGGATTTTATGGAAGAACATTGGATTTAAAAGATGTATTGATGAATTCATATTTCCCATTTTTTCCTGAATTATCAGGATCTGGAAATGAAGTATCAAGATTTTTAAAAAATAATAAATTAGAGAATAAAAAATTTATGGATTTAAGTGATGAAGAATTAAAGAGATTATATTCTGCGGTATTAATAACCATGTTGGGGAAAATAACTAAAAGAGAGATTTTTGGATCAGTCTATTTATTAAAAGAGGAAAAAGATGATTCTATTATTAAAGATGTGCATGGTTTAATTGAAGTTATTGATTCTTGTTGTAAAATGAATAAAGGTAGTTTTGTTATCAGTTCTTTTTTGGGAGATAAAACTTTCAAGAGAGAAATTTTATTTTATTTTGATTCATTTAAAGAAGAAATGATTAAATTTTTGAAATGGATAAATAATAAGAGAAAGGATGAGAAGAATAATTTAATTATACTTAATTTAGAATCAAATTTTAAAGAATATATTATTGAAAAGGGGTTGGAGATTGTAAGGAGATCTTTAATTTTTGAGAAGGGAATTTTTTTGAGTGTTATAAATTATACTATGGATGGTGATGCAAACATAAGGATTTTATTATCAACAATTGAAAATGAACAAGATAAATTATTTGAAAATTTAGCTAAAGATCTTGGATTGAAAGACTATATAATAAATGAAGGGCTGTATTTTACTATCTCTCAAAGTTATGAAGAAGAATTCATGAAAAAGTTAGTATTAAAGCTTGAAAATAAAAAAATTGAGGAGATTGTTAAGTAGTAAGCTTTATAAAATAGGGTTGTTTGCGTTAGAAATATGGCTGTAAAGAAGATTAAAAAAAGGTGGGTTGAGATGTTAGCCCCGAAAGAATTCAATTCAATTGAGCTTGGACCTTCATATTGTATGGAACCTGAAGATTTAATTGGAAGAAAAATGCAGGTGAATCTAATGCATTTAACAAGAGATATAAAGAAACAAAATACGCGTGTTACTTTTGAAGCTTGTGCAGTTAAAGATGGATGTGTTCACACTAATTTTAGTGGATTAGAAATAATTCCTTCACACATAAAAAGAATAACAAAAAGGAATAAAACTAAAATAGAAGATTCTTTTAAATGTGTGACAAAAGATAAAATCAATGTTATTATAAAACCGGTTATAATTACCAAAAGTTTAGTTTCTAACAAAACTGCAACTGATGTTAGAAGAAATGTGAAGGAATTAATCTCTAAATATGTATTAGAAAAAAGTTATTCTGGAATTGTTAAGTCTATTTTAAATTTTGAGATTCAGAAAATGTTAAGTTTCGAGTTGAAAAAAGTGACACCAATTAGTGTTTCTTTAATAAAAAAGTTTTGTATTACTAAGTAATTTTTTAATTCTTATTGGTAAGTTTTATAAGTTAATTATATTCTTTGATTTTGTTAAAATCATTGCCTCAATAGCTCAGTGGTAGAGCATCTGCCTTGTAAGCAGAGGGTCGGGGGTTCAAATCCCTCTTGAGGCTTTAACGAATCTCTTTTAGGTTAAAGGATTTTATTCAAAGAGAAGAAAGAATTTTATTAAAAGAAGTTTCATTCTGAAATTGTTTATATTCTCTTATTAAATTTAAAGAGATTCTAATCTTGTAATTAGTTTTTAAGAATTGTAAGAATTGTGTTACATTTTTTGGTTTTTCTGTCTTATAAGTTCTTTCAAAATCAATTAGATTTATTTTTTTATTAATTATAATATGTTTCAAAGGGTGATGCATTTCCATTTTGTTTAGTTTTAGCTTGTCTAAAATAAAACATTGTCTTAAAATTTCTTTTGTCTGTTCTTTATTTAATTTTATATCCTTTAATAATTTTCCATCTACAAATTCATAAACAATGTAATCTTTACCTTTACTAACTAGTTTTGGTCCTATTCCATATTTATTTAAAATTTTAAGATATTTTGCTTCATTTTTTAATCTTTCAATTGCTTCTGAGTCTGGTCTTTTAATCTTGAGAGAATAATCTTTTTTATCTTTTTTAAATCTAAAAATAAAACCTCTTTTTCCTTTATCAAAGTATGTAGGATTATATTTTTTATATTTTTGTGGTATCAATTTATAATTTCTTATTAGAAAAGCTTTTAAATAAATTACTCTTAAAAGGATTATATGAAAAAGGTGGTATTGATTGTTCTGTTAGTTATTTTTTTAAGTTTAATTGTTTTTGCACAAGAGTTACCGGAACAACCAGTATTTAATCAAAAGAATACTATTGAATGGTTAGTGAATAATACTAATGAAAATATTGAATTTCAGGATTTGGTTTTTTCTATTATAGCATTAAATAAAGTTGGGAAGAGAGAACAAGTTGCTTCTTTATTAGAAAGATTAAATGGTTTTCAATCAGAAGAAGGATGTTTTCCAGAGTTGAATTGTAATACAATTGATACATCATTAGCAATGTTAGCCTTAGGGTCAACTGGAAATGATGTAAATAAACAATTAGAGTGGTTAAAAGGGAATTTAAGAGGATATAGTGAGGGTGAATGGAGAATACAAATTGAGGGAGAAGGACCTGAAGGGGCTGAGTGTATAGTTTCATATTCTGAAGATCCTGAAATTGAATCTGGGGAAAAGAGGTTTACATTAAAAGGTAATAGGATCAATGGGCCTGCCGGTGATATTGGTTATTTTATCAATATTGCGGCCCATTTGAATAATGGACTTTTAAATTCACAGAAATCTGTTATTGTTACTGATTGTAGAGCATTACAAAGAGCAGTAATATCTTTGATACATGTTAAGGGAAATAATTATTATATTCTGAAAGAAAAAGAGGGAAAGGCTGATTTTAAAATACCTAATGGATGTTTTGCTCAAAGTGATTTGAGAAATAATTGTGATTATGAAAGTTCTGTTTATGCAGCCTTTGCAATAAAAGAGATTTTGGGTAATGAAAAATTAGAGGAAATGGGGGTTAAAACATATTTACAAAGTAACTTACAAAATGATAATTTGTATAGAGCAATTTTGGGTAGAACTTTTGGAGAAAAAAGCTTTTTACAAGAGTTAGTTGAAACCCAATCATTGAGGGATGGATCTTGGGATAATAATATCTTCAGTACTGCTATGGCTGTAATCTCTTTACAAGGATTTGGAGAGAGTGATAGTTTTTCAAGAGGAAGAAAGTATTTGGAAAATACAGTTTCTATTAATGGTGCGTGGTTTGAGAAGATAAGGGAAACTTCTATTTCTTTAATTGCACTTATGGGTGGAGATTTTGGAAAAGGGAATGTTGCTCCAGTAGTAACTACTTCTGGTACTAGTATCTCTGGCACAAGCGATAATGAAATTTGTGATAACGAACTTGATGATGATGGAGATGGATTCTTTGATTGTAATGATGGATCTTGCTTTAATTTTCCTGGATGTGAATGCTTTAATCTAAAATTAGATGTTGGTGAAGAAGGAATTGATTGTGGTGGAGGTTGTGACAAAACATGTAGTACTTTTGATGGAGATGGAACAAAAATAAGCCCAGATTTTCCTGAGCCGGGTGGAGATTTTGGATCTGCAGATGTTGGTTCTGGTATTTATGAAGAAGAAGAAAGTAGTTTATGGTGGCTATGGGTTATTTTAATATTAATAGCTCTTGTTGGTGGATACTTTGGTTATCAAAAATTCAAAAAAAATGGAGGTTTATTTAAGAAAAAATCAAAGACTTCATTTGAACAATATCAAAGACAAATAAGTCAAAGACCGAGACCACAAGTTAATAGCCCTCAACCAATTCAAAGGCCTATAAGACCAAATATAAGATCAAAAGAAGAGGATGAATTAGATAAGTCATTGAAGGAAGCTGCAAAATTACTTGAAGGAAAAAAATGAGGAGATTAGTTTTTGTTTTGATAGTAGTATTATTCTCTAATTTAGTTCTCGCAGAGGATATTGAAATTAATTTTATGAAAGAAAATTATAGCAAAGGAGAAACTTTGCAATTTGAAATTGTGGTAAATAATGTTCAACTTTCTGGAGATTTAACTACTGCGAATATAAAGTTAAAGAGGGGTGATGAAAATCAAGGAATTTCAGTTAATTTAGTGAAGATGAGCGAAACAAAATATTTCGTGAATTTTAATTTACCTTTAATCTCTGGAGATTATAAACTTGTTCTTGAAGATGTAAAATATACTAAAGGAGATAATTTAGTTAAAGTTTCTTTTGAAAAAAGTTTAGTGATTAATGATCTAACTGGAATTAGCGTAAGT
>Ga0209343_10000332_pt1 | contig 65963 bp, 50 predicted proteins | sample RifCSPlowO2_02_FD_184026 | JGI IMG/M metagenome (GOLD analysis project Ga0209343, IMG submission 184026) | Groundwater microbial communities from Rifle, Colorado - Rifle CSP2_plank lowO2_0.2 (SPAdes) (version 2) | ecosystem: Environmental > Aquatic > Deep subsurface > Groundwater | place...
TCTATCACTTAATTGACTTGAATAGACAATCGTAATTGCCGACACGATCCATTATATCTCGTCCCGTAAATGCATAATACCCTAAATTAATTGTAGATCGTAATAATGATTTGTCAACCCCGATTAATTCTTACTTGACAATTAGCAGAGTTTTTGGTAGAGTGCTAATGTAGTTGAAGAAACGTTATGGAAAAAGTAGTACCTATTATACCTATTCGAGATGGAATAATTTTTCCCAATACAGATTCGGTTTTGACCTTTGGCAGGCCTAAAAGTTTGGCAGCTTTAGAAGCATCTTTTAAACACGAGCGGATTGTTTGTTTTGTATTACAAAAAAATTCAAGGCTTAATGATCCTACGCCAAATGATTTATATGAAGTTGGAACGCTTTCCCGTATCGAGCGGATGATTCGGACAGATGGAGAAATTAACGCCCAAGTCAGAGGAGTTTCAAGAGTAAAAATTCTATCTTATGAAGAACATGGCTCGTACTTGCTGGCTAAAGTTGTTGAGCTTGAAGAGACTTCTGTAAATACTCCGGAAATAAAAGCGCTTTGTAACCATTTAACCAATGAATTCAGACGAGCAATGAATTTGGGTAAGGCAGCAGACTTTCTGGTTTTTATGAATATAATGTCTGAGACATCGTCATCCGAACTCTCTGATTTAATCGCCTCGGTTTTGGATTTAAAGCCTTCCGAAAGACAAGAACTTTTAGAAATTACCGATGTAAAAATAAGACTTGAAAAAATTACCGAACTTTTAGCTCGGGAAATTAAAATATTGGAAATCGAGAGAAGAATCGCTTCAAAAACCCAAGAGCGGTTTGAAAAAGGAGCCAGGGAGGCAATGCTTAGGGAAAGACTTAAGACTATAGAGAAGGAATTGGGAGAAGACGAGGGAAACGAGACTAAATATCTTATGGATAAGGTCAAAAAGGCCGGAATGCCTGAGGATGTTGAGGAAAAAGTTAGAAAAGAGATTAAAAAATTAAGTCAAATGAACCAATTCAACCCCGAAGCAGGCTACATTCGAAACTACATAGACTGGCTTCTTTCGCTTCCCTGGAGTACAAAAAGTAAGAGCAATGTCGACGTTTCCACTGCGGAAAAAATTTTAGAAGAAGATCACTTCGGCCTTAAAAAAGCTAAAGAAAGAATTGTCGAATATTTGGCAGTCCAAAAGTTAGCCGGTAAGATAAAGGGGCCGATTCTCTGTTTTGCCGGGCCTCCAGGAGTTGGTAAAACTTCGATCGGAAAATCGATTGCCAGAGCACTGGACAGAAAATTTGTGAGAGTTTCATTGGGAGGAATTCGGGACGAAGCCGAAATCCGGGGGCATAGAAGAACGTATGTAGGTGCTTTGCCGGGTAGAATTATTCAAGGTGTAAAAGATGCAGGAACCAAAAATCCTGTATTTATGCTTGATGAAATCGACAAAGTTGGTACAGATTTTCGAGGAGATCCTTCTTCGGCACTATTGGAAGCACTAGATCCGGAGCAAAACAACCAGTTTTCAGACCATTACCTGGAAGTTCCTTTTGATCTGTCGGATGTATTATTTATTGCAACGGCAAATATATTAGATACGATTCCTCCGGCTCTTAGAGATAGGCTTGAGATCATTCTGTTTGCAGGATATACCCATGATGAGAAATTTAGAATTGCCAAAGACTTTTTGCTTAAAAAACAAATGGGAAGCCATGGATTGACTTCTGAAATAGTAGAAATAACCGATAACGCATTAAAGTTTATTACCCAGCATTACACAAGAGAAGCTGGAGTTAGAAATTTAGAGAGACAAATTGCTGCAATTTTTAGAAAAGTGGCAAAAGTAATTGCAGAAGGGAAAAAACAGAAAATTGTGGTAACCCCTTCCAATGTGTCTAAATATTTAGGTCCGATTAAATTTAGATCAACCTTGGTTGAAAAGAAGGATGAAATAGGTATGTCAACAGGGCTTGCCTGGACAGAAGCAGGCGGAGATATATTATTTATAGAAGTTGCTTTAATGCCCGGAAAAGGAAGTTTGTTGCTGACAGGACAACTGGGAGAAGTGATGAAAGAATCCTGTCAAGCAGCAATGTCTTATATTCGCGCACGGGCAATAAATCTTGGTTTGCCTGAAAAATTCTATCAAAAATTGGATGTACACGTGCACGTTCCCGAAGGCGCGGTACCAAAAGATGGTCCTTCGGCTGGAATTGCGATTACAACAGCAATTATTTCTGCGTTGACAAAAATTCCCGTAAACAGAAAGGTTGGAATGACAGGAGAAATCACCCTTCGGGGAAGGGTTCTGGAAATCGGAGGAATTAAAGAAAAAGTTATTGCAGCACATCGGTCAGGACTTAAGACAATACTATTGCCCAAGGAAAACAAAAAAGATTTGGAAGATATTCCCAAAGAGGTAATAAGAGATCTTGCCTTTGTATTTGTGTCCCATATGGATGAAGTATTAGACGTTGCTTTGTCAAAGCAACTGCATAAAGAAAGAAGAGTAGAAGGTCAACGGTCTGTTTTACACGCTCCAGCTCCTTATAAAGTTGACTAAATTCCCATCTTGATATTAGAGTTTGTTTTGTTATAATGCCCTTATTATGTTTTCTGTAAGAAAGCTGGATTTATTAATTTCTATTTATATTTTCTGCATAATTGCAGCCGAACTTATGGGAGGAAAAACATTTCCTCTGGCAAACATTTGGGGATATAAACTAAATGCAAGTGTTGCAATTTTTTTACTTCCTATTCTTTTTACAATTAATGATATGGTAACGGAAGTATTTGGAAAAGAGAGAACAAAAAGTATTATCCGAAGCGGACTTCTAATAGTTTTCCTGAGTTTCCTAGCTTCTATTGCTTTTACCCAATTGCCGCCGTCACCAAGATTTCTTAAAACAGAAGCTTCATACGATCAAATCTTTGGACTCTCGGCTCGCATCTCTGCTGCAAGCTTAATTGCCTTTGCAATCGCAGAATTTGCCGATGTTATACTATTTGTTCGAATTAGAAAAGCATTGGGTAAAAAAGCATTATGGCTTCGAAATAATCTTTCTAACTTCGTCGCACAGTTTTTGGATACTGTTATTTTTATGACGCTTGCGTTTTATGCATTAGATCGAGGTGTTGCAGACAATGTTTCGTTTCTCACAAGTCTTATTATCACATATTGGTTGCTTAAGTGTTTTATGTCTGTTATCGAAACACCCTTAGTATATTTGGGAGTCAACTGGCTTAAGAGTGAAAAAGAATAATTTCGAAAAACGTCATTGCGAGGAACGTTAGTGACGAAGCAATCTAATTTGAGATTGCTTCTCCTTCAGTTTCTTCAGGATCGCAATGACAACATTAACCAATGATATACCAAAACCTCAAATTTACCGTTCTTTCGGATCGGCCGTATTTTATAACTAATTTTATCTCAACTGTTGATGGGAAAGTAAAAGTTTTAAAACCTGGCTACTGGCCGATTGGGAGTTTACTAGATTTTGAAACTTTTACATATTTACGGGCACATGCGGATGTAATTGTAGATGGGAAAAATACTGCACTTGAATTTGGAAAAGCAACTATAGAAACAATTCATAGCGAATCGTTTAGAAATTTAAGAAAAGAATTAGGGAAAGAGGGAAATCCGAAATATTTTATTCTCACGGAGAATTCAAATGAACAGCTAGAAAGAGTTTTAGAAAATTCATTCGGATATAAATCAACTATTTTTTCCGGATCAATAAGCGACTTAGCTCAGAAATTACATAAAGATAACATGAATGTTGTGTTTGTTGACGGAGGACCAAAACTACTTGGATCTTTTTTCAAAGAAGACCTCATTGACGAGGTATTCTTAACAATTTCACCGAAGATTTTTGGAAACGCACAAAATCAAACATTAACCATGATGGAAGGAACTCTTCTCCCTCCCGAAAAAATCAAAAATTTAGAACTTTTATCAATGCAAGCGTTTGATAGCGAGATATACTTGAGGTATAAACTGAAGAATGTATAATTCACCTGGGAGGTGATTTAGCTAGGACACCTAGGGATTTCTTGAGATCCCGCTAGCACCTTAAACCCGCTTCGCCCGCTCAGCGAGGCGAGCAGGCTGCGGGAATTCTCCGAATTATTCCTTCAGGACGGCCTAAGCTCTGAATTTGCTTATCAATTTGGCTTAAGAGATATATAAGTAAAGTACAATAGCTATTTTTCTCTTAAGATATAATAAGTTGCTTTGCCTTTACCTTTTCTGCTAATTAGACCTAAGTCTATTAATTTTCTAAAATCCAGTGCTCTTGTTGCTTTTGCCCGGTCAACTAACTTTACATAGTCACGATCAGATATAAATCCTTTCTCATTAATAAACTCAAGTATCTTTAGGTGGTAAGATTCCAATTTAGTCTCTGGACTCATTCCAAACTCCGGAAGTAATTTTTGTACTCTTAAAAGTTCATCAATAATTCCTTCTGTAAAATATTCCAGCCAAGAAGTAAAATCGACTTTATCAACCAAATCATAATAATTACCAAATTCTCCTACAGTTTGAAAATATCTAGTAACATTTTTATTATAGTAATTCTCAAAACTAAAAAGGTTAAAAGTATTTAATCCCATTTCAGCAAGTAATATTTTTGTAGCAAGGCGTGTAGTTCTTCCATTCCCATCCATAAAGGGGTGGATTATAACCACTTGTTTATGAAAAATACCGGCTAAAATAAGCGAATCAATTTCATTTCGGTTACTATTTATAAACTCAATTAGACCCTCTATTAGTGTCCTTACGTCTTTTGCATCAGGAGGTAAATATATAACTTTTTTAGTCCTCGGATCGTTAACAACCACTGGTTTCTCCCGCAATTTTCCAGATTCAAATTTAGGTAATAACCCCTCTGTAATTTGTTTTTGGATTTTGAGGATAAGATCGAGTGACAACCTTACTCTGTCTTCTCCGAGCTTACTGTTTAAATCCTGGAGTGCTTGATTGTAATTTAAAACTTCTCTTTCGCTATCTCTGATATGTGCAGGTTTTGATTTGAGAATCCTTTTTACTTCAGTTAAAGGAAGTGGATTGCCTTCAATACTGATTGAAGCATAGGTAGAGACAGCTCTAGCTACTTTTTCAAGTTCTACTAAGACAACATGGGGAAATCGTCTATGATTTAACTCATTTACTAGAGCATTAACTCTTTTAATGTTCGCCAGGAGACGATCCGTAATTGTATATCGAGGATTAAACATACTGTGCCCGCCGCTTCAAGCGCTCTTTGTAGCGTGTATGAATAATACTAAAAAGCTACAAAGTAAGCTTAGGAGGGTAATCGTATTATAGACGATTATTAGACGATTCGCAAGGAGTAAAAAATCGATCCTTATGGCCTAGATGAATCATTAAATCTGATGTCAACATTCGCTCCCTAACAGTAAGGTACTTTCACCACAAGGATCATTCGGTGGGAATATTATAACAAAACTTTGAAGAATTTACATAATAAAACTTAGAGCTATCTATAATTCAGCGTAGAAATTTGTTGGGTACGCTTCTGTCACTTTTTCCCAATCTGCTCGGTTGCCCATTACTTTCTGTAACTTTTCATAATCTATTTGAAGCGGTGCTTGAACAATTTTCTTTTTTCTACCACCAAGAGATTCCTGACGAAATGTTAATTGATTCCCAACTCTACTTATCGTAAATCTTTTTTCATCATATAAAAATGGCTCTTCCCAATCAGCTTTTAATGCATCTCGTGTTTTGTCCTCTTTCTTTATCCATGAATCTTTCATTTTAATTTCACCGGATGTTACTCTTTTCATTTCTGCTAGAAATTCTTGCAAACCTCTGCTGGATTTAACCTGCTCTACAACAACCCATTTGCCATTTTTAAAAACAAATTGCGTGGGATCAAATTCTGACAGCCCTCTTAAATCTCTCAATCGTTTACCATATGCATCATAAGTAGGACATAATTGCTCCATATCAGGAAAAGCCTCTACTGGTATATTACCTGCTCCATATTTTGCGTATAACTCGTCAAGTGCTTCGTGATGGCGTTCTAATTCTTCCTCAATAATTGCTCGATCTTCGTCTGTCGGCGCGTCTTTCCAAAAAGCATATTCTGCAAAATAAAATGGTGCAGGATGAATACGAATTGGTGACCCCGCTTTGTCGTAGGATATTGATCCAAAATGAGTCATTCTATTTTCAGCGGTTACCAAAAATTCGTCCCTTCGGAAAACATACTGTCTTTCAAAGCCATTGGGATAAGAAAATAAAATAGATATTTCTCTAACTTCTCCTTTCGGTGAAATAGAGAAAAATTGCTCTGTCGTCCCATCATTAAAGGGTTTCGTTGAAGTAATCATGGTTGAACCATCAACATCTTTATCGCGATGTCGCTCATAAGGTAATGTAGTACGATAATCGAATCTTTCCGTCATATTAGGGGTATTTTATTGGAGATTGCATTATGAATCTATTGTTAATTTCTTTCATCTATTTTTAACAATTGTTAACTTGTGACCCCTAGGGGAATCGAACCCCTGTTGCCGGGATGAGAACCCGACGTCCTAACCGTTAGACGAAGGGGCCAGTATTTATATTCTATCTCAATTTCAGGTTCAATAGCAACTTAGGTTGCTTTTCGTAACTGTTCACGCTTCTGACACGATCTCGTCATCCTGAGCGTAATAAAGGATCTATTCTGTAAAAGATTCTTCTGCTTTCAGTCTCAGAATGACAGTTTTATGTTAGAACTGTGACCTGTTACAGGGTTGTTTGTTCAAAGTATTTATTTCTTGTATAATCTTTGTGTGAGTAAGCTATTTCTTTCTGTAGTTATTCCTTGCTTTGATGAGATGGTTAATCTTCAGAAAGGAGTACTTTATAAAGTTCGAGATTATCTTGAAGAGCAAAAATATGACTACGAAGTTATTGTAGCAGATGACGGCTCAACTGACGGAAGTGTTGAATTTATAAAGGAATTTATTAAGAAAAATCCTTCGTTTCGAGTGATGGAAAATACTCATCTGGGAAAAGCAGGCGCTGTCACAAAAGGTGTTTTAGAAGCAGCAGGAGAAATCATTTTATTCACCGACATGGATCAGGCAACCCCAATTGAAGAATTAGGTAAATTACTTCCTTCTTTTAAAGAGGGATATGATGTGGTAATTGGTTCAAGAAGCAGTCGTCGAAAAAATTCTCCTTGGACTCGAATTGTTATGGCGCGAAGTATGATCATATTAAGATCACTTATAGTTGGACTTAAAGGAATTTCTGATACTCAGTGCGGTTTCAAAGCATTTAAAAATGGAGCAGCAAAAAAAATATTTATTAAAATAAACAATATGCATAACGGTTTTAGACAGATTACGGGATCTGCGGTTACGGCAGGTTTCGATGTAGAGCTTTTATTTATTGCATTAAAAATGGGGTATAACATAAAAGAAGTACCGGTTAATTGGCTCTATGTTGAATCAAGACGCGTAAGTCCTGTTAAAGATTCGATAGAAGGATTAATAGAACTTGTGAGAATTCGAATGAATATTAATAAGGGAATGTACGACTAAGAACTAAAAACTCAAATGGCAAAACTCAAAACTATAGTTCAAAGTTCGAAACTTATAGCAACTGGATACATATTCACAATTATTCTTTTGTTTTTTTACTCATTTACTCAGGTGGATTTGGGATTAACACTTACCCGTCATCCGGTATTCTTGCCGTATCAAAAGTTTTTTCAATACATTGGCTATTTTAACAGACCGCTTTCCACATATCTTTTCGTAGTCATATTTTTTTTTCTATTAGTTTTTTATTTTTTAATACTTAGATTTACCTATCAAAAGAAAGTTATGAGTTCACTGTTTTGGAAAATAATTCTTTTAACATCAGCGATTCTTTTATTTTCTTATAACGCATTCTCCTATGATTTATTTAATTATATTTTTGACGCAAAGATAATAACTTATTATGGGCAAAATCCATATCAACACAAGGCGTTAGATTATCCTCAGGATCCAATGCTTTCGTTTATGCACTGGACCCATAGGTTGTATCCATACGGCCCGATATGGCTTCTCATAACGGTTCCATTTTCATATATTGGCTTACAATTTTTTCTTCCAACTTTTTTATTGTTTAAGCTATTAATAATCGGAAGCTTTATAGGAACAGTTCATTATATTGAAAAGATTTCACAAAAATTATTTCCTTCTGATTCTATGTTTAATACAATATTTTTTGCATTAAATCCCCTTGTAATAATTGAATCTTTAGTATCTGCTCATAACGATATTGTTATGATGTTTTTTGCAATGATGGCAACATACTTACTGATTGAAAAAAAATACGCTTTGTCATTTTTAGTTCTTTTGTTATCGGTAGGGATTAAATTTTCGACCCTATTTCTTGTTCCCATTTTTCTCTATGTATTAATTTTGAACTACAAAAAAAAATCTGTAGATTGGGAGAGAATTTTTTTACTGGAAAGTATTGTTATGATTATTGCGGTTATTTTTTCTTCAGCCAGAACCGAGCTTCAGCCGTGGTATTTTTTATGGGTCGTTCCATTTGCGGCCTTTATTTCTCGGAAAAAGTTACTATTTATACCTACGTCAATTTTCTCATTTATTTTACTGGCATATTATGTACCTTTTCTTTATTCGGGCAACTGGGATCCACCAATTCCCTCGATTAAAAACTGGTTGTTAATTTTTGGCATGCTGTTTTCTGGTTATCTGATAATTTTTCCAAGAACGAAAAAAGAAAAAGTATGAAGAAGATATTATTCATTGTTGTTTTTTTAGTATTTATCTCTCATTTCTTCTTTCGAGTTTATTCCTATAAAGAAAATTATGTATCACGATTTGATCCAAAATACTGGAAAGACAGATATCTTAATTCCCAATGGGTAGATCCATCTGGTTGTGATTGGGATCCACATATTAATCCGGTAACATGTGTATGGGACGATGCATGGTTTGCTGCTCATCCTGTAGAAAATTATGTGCCAGGAAAAAATGAGCCAATTGGAGATGATGGATTATATGCATATGCTGGTTGGGAATATGTTCATGGAAAAGACCCGTCTCTTCTAAACGCGGAAATTCCTCCCCTAGGAAAATATCTGATTGGACTATCAATACTTATTTTTAACAATCAAAACATTTTTGCATTCATCAGTGGAATTTTATTTCTCATCTCTTTTTATTTTCTTAATACCAAAATTTTTAAAGAAAAAGTTTTAGCTTTTTTACCAGTTGCTTTATTTTCTTTTGAGCCGCTTTTTTATACACAACTTCGGGCTCCTTTTTTAGATCTTCTCTACGGAACATTTCTGTTTTTAGTTTTTTATTTTTTCCTCACAAAAAAATATATTTTGTCCAGTATTTTTTTAGGGTGTATGATGGCAACGAAAGCTTCTGTTGCTACGTTTGCCATTACAGAAGGAAGTATTTTTTTATATCTTTTTACAACAAGAAAAATTAATGAGATAAAAAACATAGTATTTCTCAGTCCAGTTGCTTTTTTTGTTCTCACTCTTTCCTATTTACGATATTTTTTATTAGGACATAACATATTCGGGTTTCTTAAAGTTCAAAAATGGATTATTTCTTTCTATGGAATGGGGGCAAAAGGAAAATTTGCAGATATTTTTCAAATGATCATGACTGGAAAATGGTCAACATGGTTTAGTGCGACAATTCCGGTTACCGAATGGCAGATTACCTGGCCACTAGTATTTATATTTTCTTTTTTATGTATTATATTGATTTTTAAGTATAAATATATTGATGCATCATTTCTTTTTGTTTCTTGGATTTTTGTGTATGGAGCTTTCTTATTATTAATTCCGGTTTTTCCCCGCTACCTTTTGATACTTCTTCCATTTTTTTACACTCTTTTAGTATATGTTGTCAAACGATTTCGTTCTGAAGTTTTTAAGTCTTCATGATACAATACGCTGTATGATTCCACGGATAAAAATATCGACAATAAAAGATTTCTTAGAAAATGGATTTTAAAGAAATAAAAATAGCGATCATAATTCCAACATATAAGGAAAGTGAAAGTATAAGTATTTTAGCAGATAGAATTTTAACTATTTTTCCGAATGCAAAAATAATCATAGTGGATGATTCTCCGGTTAAGGAAAATACAAAAATCAAAGAACAGTTTAAAAAAAAGAAGGATACAATAAATATCTGCTCTCGATTTAAAAAAGAAGGTAGAGGGAGTGCGGTGATTGTGGGTTTTAAACAAGCTTTAAAAAATAAAGCAACAGACTTCTTTTTTGAAATGGACGCAGATTTAGCACATAACCCGGATGAGATTGTGAACTTCCTTAAAAAAAGGAATCAAGCAGATGTAATAGTTGGCTCTAGATATTTATCCGAAAGTAAAATAACACAATGGCCTCTGAGAAGACTTATTCTTAGTAAGACGATAAACGCCTTTTTAAAAATTTGGTTGGGAATTAATCTCACTGATTATACTAACGGGTTTAGAATGTATAACAGAAAATCCATAGAGTATGTGTGTAGCGTATCTTTAAAGGAAAAAGGTTTTATCTTACTTTCAGAAGTTATCTACAGATTAAAAAAAGCAGGATTTAAAATTATCGAAATTCCCATTACTTTTAAAGATCGAACATATGGAAAGTCTAATGCAGGAATTAGGGAACATGTGAATTCATTAATCGGTTTAGTAAGAATTCGATTTTCGTAGAATGCAATCTTTATAATGAAACAAAAGATTTTTTGCATCTTAATAGTTTTTTTTGTTTTACACCTTATAGTAAGGGTATATTCATTTAGGAAAAATTTTACCACACCCTATAATTCTCATTATTGGAAAGAAAGATACGAAAGATCACAATGGATTACTTTTATGTCCACAGAGCCAATTGGAGATGACGGATTATATGCGTATGCTGGTTGGGAATATGTTCATGGAAAGAACCCAGTTCTTAATAGTCCTGAGGTTCCTCCCCTAGGAAAATATCTGATTGGACTATCAATACTTATTTTTAACAATCAAAACATTTTTGCACTTTTAATAGGACTTTGTACGTTACTGGTTTTCTATATCCACAACATGGAGATTTTCAAAGATAAATTCCAAGCTTTTCTTCCGGTTTTTCTTTTTAGCTTTGAGCCAATTTTTTTTGAACAGATAAAAGCACCATATCTTGATCTTCTACAGCTTCTTTTTTTATTACTTATTTTTATTTGCATTCATAGAAAAAAAATAGTTTTATCTGGAGTATTTTTAGGTTGTTTTGCAGCAACAAAAAATACCTATTTATCTCTTCTTGTAGTGGCAACAGTTTCGGGTTATCTTCTAACGCAAAAAGACAAAAAAAAACTTTTACATTCCTCCGTGGGGGTGCTCATATCATTTTCTATATTCATAGCATCTTACGCTAGATTCTTCATGTTAGGAAATTCTTTTTTAGATTTTCTTAGAGTCCAAAAAGGGATACTTATCAATAATTACTTTATGGCTGCAAAATCAAAATTAGGAATCGTGATTCCCATGTTTTTTACGGGGTATTGGTTTACCTGGTGGGATGGTATACAAAGGGTAGCGGAATGGTTACCAACGTGGCCTGTTTTATGTCTTGTTTTACTTTATTATATAATAACGCATAAAGAAAATTGTTTTTTAAACAAGTTCTCTTTAAATTTTATTTGGATAGGATTGTATTTATTTTTTTTACTGTTTGTTCCAGTATTCCCACGTTATTTGCTTCTTCTTTTGCCTTTTATGTATAATCTTTTTGTATGGGTTTTATCAAAAAATATCGCATCGAGATTATTACATTAGCATTATTTACTGTTATCTACTTTTTTATCCGATTCACAAATATACTCACTCTTCCCATTTTTACAGACGAAGCTATTTATGTAAGGTGGGCTCAGATTGCCAAGCAAGATGCGAATTGGAGGTTTATATCCTTAACAGACGGAAAACAGCCAATGTTTGTTTGGATGACAATTCTTCTAATGCGTATAGTAAAAGATCCGCTTTTGGCCGGAAGAAGTATCTCGGTGTTTTCTGGATTTTTTACTATGATTGGCCTTTATTTTTTGGGTAATGAACTTTTTAAAAATCGAAAATTAGGACTAATTTGTTCTTTCCTTTATCTCATATTTCCGTTTGCTCTTGTTTACGATAGGATGGCACTTTATGACAGTTTGGTAGGAGCTTTTGCGGTCTGGGGATTTTACTTGGAAGTTTTATTAGCTAGAAGACTTCGACTGGATATAGCTTTGATAGCAAGTTTTGTAATTGGCGGGGGAATGTTAACAAAAACGAATGCCTTTTTTAATCTCTACTTACTTCCTTTAACTCTTATTTTTTTTGATTTCAAAAATAAACAATTAAAGCAAAACATTATAAAATGGATTGGACTTTGTGGCGTGGTTTTTATTTTGAGCAATGTATATTATTCAATTTTACGACTTTCACCCTTTTTTCACATAATAACCGAAAAGAATGCGCTTTTTGTGTATCCTTTTAAGCAGTGGCTTATGCATCCATTTACGTATTTTTGGGGTAACCTTTTGATTGGAGAAAAAGACTGGTTAATAAAATACATGACAATACCAATTCTTTTATCTGTAGTTGCTGCATATTTTATTGATAAAAAGTTTTTGAAAGAAAAAATAATTCTTTTTATATGGTTTCTGATCCCCTTTTTGTATCTTGCTCTTTTTGGAAATGCTATTTATCCAAGATTTATTTTTTTTATGACTTTGTTTTTGCTTCCGCTTGCTGCATTTACCATTCAAAGGGTATCATTGTTAATACCTAACAAAAAGTTGTATATTGTTTTTTGTTTGGCTGTTTTTTCATTTTCCTTTTACAGCGATTATTTTATTATTTTTAGTTTTTCAAAAGCTCCAATACCGTATTCTGATGTGAACCAATATAATAATGATTGGCCATCGGGAACAGGAGTCAAAGAATCTATTCAATTTTTTAAAGACAAAGCAAAAAAAGGAAAAATTTATATAGCAACACAGGGAACTTTTGGACTTATGCCAGCAGCTTATGAAATGTATCTTAGTGATAATAAAAATATAGAACTTAAAGGTTATTGGCCAATAGAAGATTTTGTTCCGAAAGAAGTATTACGAAAAAGTAAAACTATGCCGACATATTTTGTATTTCATGAACCGTGTGTTCCATGCGAAGGAAAAGGACTAGCTCCTGTCTTATGGGAAGCCAAATCAGTGCTTCAGATAGAAAAGATAACTAAGTCAGCATATTTTACGGTATATCAAATTAGTCCGCAATGAGAAAATTTTTAATAGGGATTTTCTTTCTTTTTTTGACATTTTTTTTCTTTTATCCGATTTTCAAAGGGTTTATCCCATTTCCGGGAGACCTTCTTTCCTCAGAGTATCAACCGTATCGATCGTATTCGTATTTAGGATATAATCCCGGAAGTATTCCAAATAAAGGTCAAGGGCAGGATACAATTAGGATGATGTATCCATGGAAATATTTTAGCATCGAAGCTTTAAAACATGGACAAATGCCCCTGTGGAATCCGTATAATTTTTCCGGGAATCCACATTTTGCAAATCTTCAATCAGGAACTTTTTATCCGGAAAATATTTTATTTTTCTTGTTGCCTTTTAATGCAGCATGGGCAATGTATATCATGTCTCAACCCTTTTTGGCCGGAGTTTTTCTTTACATTTTCTTAAGGAGCATTGGGCAAAAAAAAGCATCATCTTTTTTTGGAGGAGTTGTTTTTGCATATTCTTCCTTTATGGTTGTATGGCTTGAGTATGGGAATTTGATAAGTACTTTTCTTTGGCTTCCTCTTGCGCTCTTTTTTATTGATAGTTTTATAAAATCTTCCAAGATATTAAGGCTTGGCGGTTTGATAGTTTGTTTTCTTTTTTCGATTTCCGGAGGATATATACAGCTGTTTATGTATCTTTACATAATTTCGGTTTCGTTTGCAGTTTATGTTTTACTTAGGAATAAAAAGAACTTTTCTTACCAAAAAACTATTTTACTGACATCAGCATTTGTTGTGCCGTTTTTCCTAAGCGCTGCTATTTTACTACCGCTTTTTGAGATATTTAAAAACTCGGCAAGAAATGCTTATACGTTTTCGGAACTTCCCGAACGTCTTATTCCGCTTAAAAATCTAATTACCATTGTCGTTCCCGACTTTTTTGGAAATCCTGCTACGAGAAATTATTGGATAAAAGGAACATATATAGAGAGAGTTTCATATATTGGGATAATCCCACTTTTATTTTCTTTAGTTTCTTGGAAGATGAGAAAAAGGGGATATGTAATATTTTTTATAAGCACCGCTATAGCAAGTTATGTATCCACGCTTAATATTTTTCCCGTACAATTATTCCATTCGCTTGGTTTTCCGTTTGTCTCAACTGGAGTTCCAAGCAGAATATTATCTGTTTATTGTTTTTCCATGGCAGTTCTTGCGTCTTATGGGTTTAGTTATTGGCAAGAGGCAAGAAAACTCAAGGAGTTTTACATCGCATTTTTCATTCTTTTGGGAATTGTTTTAACTTCTTGGATATTTGTTTCCATTTTTCATTATCCACAGGCATCCATAACAAAACATAATCTTGTATTGCCTACATTATTTATTCTGGCAATCGGAATATTGTTATTCATCCAAAAATTGATATCAAGAAAAATTATTTTATTTGTTTTTTTTATTCTCACTATTTTTGATTTATTCTTTTTCTTTAGAAAAATAATTCCTTTTTCACCGCAGATTCTTACATACCCTAAAACCGAGGTAATGGAAAAGCTTCGCTCGATACAAGGAATTAACAGATCGTGGGGATATGGATCGGCATTTATTGATGCAAATCTCCAACTGCAGGAGAGAATATATGCCACAGACGGCTATGATCCTTTGTTCATAAAAAGGTATGCAGAATTTGTTTCTTCGTCAAAAAACGGTCAAACACCGGTGATTATTGATAGGTCTAACGTGAATGTGGCGACAGGATATGGAGAAAGTGATCTAAGCACTAACATCTATCGCCAAAAAGTATTAGATCTTTTGGGTGTAAAATACATTCTTCATAAAACAAGCCAGAAAAATCCCGACACTGTCATCTTCCCAGAAAAAAGATATAAGCTACTATGGCAAAGTGGTGACTGGCAAATATATGAAAACAAGCAGGCACTTCCGCGTGTTTTTTTAGCAAAAAATTTTGTCGTTGAAAAAGACAAGAGAAAAATACTAGATTTGATTTTAGATAAAAATTTTGATTTACAAAACACTGTAATTCTTGAGAAATCACTTCCTTCAGAGTTTAATAATAATAAAGATGAAAATGCGGGAATTGTATTAGAAAAATACGATCCAAATACTATAATAGTAAAAACTCGGTCAGAATCGCCTTCCTTACTTTTTCTGTCGGATAATTATTTTCCCGGTTGGAGAGTGAATATCGACGGAAAACCATCTACAATATATAGAGCAGATTATACGTTTAGAGCTGTTCCTGTGATGAAAGGAAAGCATCAGGTGGAAATGTGGTACCATCCTGATTCATTTGCCTTGGGAGTAAAAATATCAACAATTACGTTTATATCATTGATACTATACGTAGTATATAATGCTTTTAAGAAAAAAAGGAATGTTTAACAAACATAAAATAATTTTTTTATCATTGGGAGTAATTTTTTTTGTTGGTTTATTTATAAGATTAAATGCTTTAAGTTCTTTTCCCGTTGGTTTTCATCAAGATGAAGCAAGTGTAGGATACAATGGGTATTCACTCTTAATAACTGGAAAAGATGAAAACAATAATCCCTTTCCTTTGTATATAGACATGTTTGGAGATAATAGACCATCCGGTTACCATTATTTGACTATAATTCCAATTATGTTGTTTGGCCTTACAGAATTTTCCACGAGGCTTCCAGGAGCGATTTTTGGAAGCTTAACAATTATAGCCTTTTTTTTCTTAACACACGCAGTGTTTAAAAATAAACTGCTGGGTCTTGTAAGCTCACTCCTTCTTGCTCTTGCTCCATGGCATGTGTCGCTTTCGAGAGCAAGCGATGAAGCAATCGTTGCTTTGTTTTTTATAGTAGTAGGATTTACTTTTTTTATTCATAGTATAAGAAACAACAGTAAAAAACAAATGATAATAGGTACTTTTATTCTCATAGTAAGTTTTTTCTTTTATCATACCCCTAGGGTTTTCGTTCCCTTACTATTTTTTATAGCCCTTATTTCATGTTTCCCAATTCTTAAAAAGACAAACCGAGAATATAAAATTGCCTGCATATTTTTGTTTCTTTTTATTTCTTTGATAGCTTTTGTGCTTGTATTTTCCATTCCTGGAGGGACAGGGAGGTTTGGCCAAGTTAATATATTTAGTAATTTTCAAACTGTGTTTTTTCAAACGCAACAGATCCAAGAGGACGCAATAGCACAATCTTCCTACTTCGCTTCTCGTTTCTTTCATAATAAAATTACAAATGTATTATTAGTTTTTATTTCGAACTATTTTGATTATTTCGGGTTAAACTTCCTTTTTACAAAAGGAGGGTTGCCCATTTGGTATTCCATTCCCCGCCAGGGATTGCTGTATTTGATTGAGCTTCCGTTTATTGCTATAGGCATGTATCAGCTTATAAGGCGTAAGGTCGATCTGATTCATGTTATTCCATTGTACTGGTTACTAATTGGTCCGTTTGTGGCAGCAATTACTATGGATGATGTACCCAATATTAACCGGTCTCTTGTAATGTTTCCCATGTTTGATCTAGTAGCTGCTTTCGGATTTCTATATGTAGTTAATAATCTTAAGAGAAAACAAGGATTACTCTTTATTTTGCTATCGGTGTCGGCACTTTTAGCAAGCTTTTTTTATTTTTTACATCAATATTATTACAATGCAAAAACTCATAATCCATGGTATCGAAATAATGGGTTTAAAGCAATGATGGAGGAGGTAAAAAAATCATACAATTCGTACGATAAGGTTGTTATAACAAAATACCAAGGGGGGACGTACCCTCTTGTTTTGTTTTATATGAAGTTTGATCCAAGGCAGTATCAAAAAGAAGGATCTCCGAAGAGTAAAGAGTACGGGGGATTTGGAAAATTCTTTTTTGTCCCTCAGGATTGTCCATCGGTACAAACAACAGATAAAACCCCCAGTGGCCGTATTCTTTTTGTAGATTACGGAGGTTGTAAGTGGGACAAATCTCTTGCTTTTAAAAAAATTACTTTTATTGACCGTGAAGATAGATCAAAAGCGTTTCGCATGGTATATGAATAGTTTTTTAAAAAAACGCTTAATACGATATATTTTTTTTTCAATCTTAATTCTTAGTATTTTCTTGCGATTTAACCAGTTAGGAAATAATCCGCCAAGCTTAGATTGGGATGAAGCAAGTCTCGGATACAATGCGTATGCTCTATTAAAAACTGGAGCGGATGAATATGGAAATAAATTTCCAATGAGTATTCGTTCGTTTGACGATTACAAACCTCCACTGTATGCATACCTGATTGTTTCTTCTATCGCATTTTATGGTTTGAATGAGTTTGGTGTTAGATTTCCGAGTGCTATTTTAGGAGTAGTTGCTGTAATTCTTACTTATTTTTTTGCCAAAGAGTTATTCAAATCAATAGATCAAAAGGAAACTATTGCGCTTTGTTCCTCTTTTTTTATGGCAATAAGTCCTTGGCATTTACAATTTTCTCGGGCTGCGTTTGAAGGAAATGTGGGTCTCACTTTTTTTCTCTTAGGTATGCTTTTATTTCTTAAAGGCTTAAAAAAGCCTTATTTTTTATTACTTTCAGGAATTTCTTATGTATTAAGCATGTATTCTTACCATAGCTTTCGTCTTATTGTTCCATCCGTATTATTAGCAAGCAGTATGATTTTTTATCAAGCCTTATGGCAGAAAAAATTCTATTCATGTATTACATTTTTATCTATGATTGTTTTATCTGTACCTATTTTTCTCAGTATATTTTCAGTTTCAGGTACTGGTGCAAGACTTTCTATGGTAACGATTTTTTCACCTGCAGAAACACTTCATGCATCAATTAATAGGTTGCGACTTGATCAAAAAAGAGGAAACACAATCGGAGAACTATTTCATAACAGAAGAGTTACATATTTTCTTGCAATAGCCAAAGGATACCTTGATCATTATAATCCCGACTTTTTATTTTTACATGGTGATGGAGGAAAACAACATCATGCAGTGGATACGGGAATGTTATATTTATTTGAGCTGCCATTTATTATTGTTGGTTTTGTTTTTTTGTTTCAAAAATTCGACAGACGAATTCTTTTTTTTACTACATACTTTTTTTTAAGCCCGATTGCTTCTGCAATTTCTACAGGTACCCCTCATCCGGTGAGAGCCATTGCCATGATTCCGGCTTTTCATATACTTACTGCATTAGGAGTTGTTATGTCTTATTATTTGCTTTACAGGATTGGTAGATTTTTCAAGCTTGGAATTGTTTTTTTTGTCTCAACACTTTTTATTTTTAATTTTTTATATTATCTTCATCAATATTATGTTCACACACCTATTGAGTATGGGTATTTTTGGCAATATGGTAATAAAGAAGCTGTTTATTTTGCATTAGAATCTGAAAAAAAATATAACAAGATTATCATGACATACGGCTATGATCAACCATATATTTATTATTTGTTTTATGGAAAAATAGACCCTCTGTGGTATCAGAATCATTGGAATTATAATGGTAACGGGAAATTAGATAGGTTTAAAAGGATAATAGGAAAATATGAGTTTAGACCTATTCAATATGGGGTAGATAGTCGTATTCCCAAAACGCTTCTTATAGGAACACCTGAGGAAATTCCAAAAAATAGGAAAATAATTAAGGAGATATTATTTCCAGACGGACGAACCGCCTACCGAATTTCGTCTTCATTATGAAGATTTTTTATCGTTCTAAACAAGTTTATTTTTATATATTATTGTGTATTTTCTTTTTAATAATTACTACTCCTGTCATTCTTCCATTTTTTTATAAAGGTTATTTTCCAACCCACGATGGTGAATGGGCAGTTATAAGACTTACAGACATGTATCGGGAGCTGAAAGATAAACAGATTCCACCCCGTTTTAGTGGAAATCTTAATTTTGGTTATGGGTATCCATTATTTAATTTTACATATCCTTTTCCATATTATGCCGGCATAGTAATATACTTACTACATTTTGGTTTTGTTAATAGCATTAAAATATTATTTATTTCAAGTGTTTTATTTTCTGCAGTGAGTATGTTTTTTGTTTCAAAGACATTGTGGAACAGTACACTAGCCGGATTTATTTCTTCAACCGCGTACGTATATGTTCCATATAGAATGGTTGATTTATTTGTTCGTGGTTCGCTCGGAGAATCACTATCATTTGCTCTTTTTCCCGCAATACTTTTTTGTGTAATAAAACTATTGCGAACAGGAAAAGATATATATGGTATTTTCTTAGCAATTTTATATGGAATACTTGTCCAAACTCACAATATCATGGCAATTTTTTTTAGTATCTTTCTTTTACTTTTTATTTTAGGCAGCTTATTTTATATTCGATATAAATCTATAAAGAAAATTGTTTTTTTCTTGTTGTTGGGGGTGGGAGCATCAGCATTTTTTTGGTTACCTGCATTAGTAGAAAAGAAACATATTCTTTTATCTTACGTTCCTATTACAGACAGAAGCCTCTATTTTGTTACGTTTTCGCAATTGTTTTTTTCCAAGTGGGGCTATGGTGCTCCTGCAAGCAGTGATGGGTTTACGTATCAAATAGGTATTCCATTCGTATTAATTCTTTTGATTACTTTAATAGTGCTTATCAGTAAGAAAAGAAGCACTATTTTCAATACGGTTAATACGCAAGCTTTAGTTTTGGTTGGAATTACAATTTTATTTTTTCCTCTTCTTTTTAAAGAATCTGAAATTGTTTGGCGTTTGCCATTTCTTTCCGAAATAAACTATCCATGGATATTGCTTGGTATGTTAGGGTTTCTCTTAAGTCTTCTAAGCGGATTTGTGGCTGCAAAGCCGTTTTGGAGATTTGTTGCGGTATGTTGTGTTTTGGTTAACATATTCTTAGTTCTTCCACATGCAAAACCTCAATATTTCGTAGACAGAGGAGACACATATTATATGACAAACGATGCTACGACAACTTCTTCTAACGAGCTTATGCCTATTTGGGTTAAAAAATTTCCCTTGCGTCGCCCTGAAAATAAAGCTGTACTTATCAAAGGTAGAGGTTTGGTTGAAACTGAGAAATTATCGTCACGTAGAATTACTTTTACAGCCAATTTGCAAACAGACGGGGTAGTTCGTATTAACACAATTTACTATCCGGGATGGATTCTGGAAGGATCTAAAAGATCAATCGCTTATGATAATCCGCAAGGAGTAATGGAGATACCACTTAGTAAGGGAATGAACAAAATTTCTTTAGTATTTAAAGAAACACTATTTCGATCCGTCTGCGATTTGCTTTCTTTATTTTCACTTTTTATTATTGCTGTTTTGTTTGTTAAACAAATCAAAGTTCTAAAAGTAAATTAAGGCGATATGAAAAGAGTAATTCGTACATTCCACGTTTATGAAAGCGTTTTGGTCCTGATTCTTTTATCTTTTTTTGCTATCAAACCATTGCTTGCGCAGGGTTTTTTTCCAATGCATGATGATACGCAAGTAGCCAGGGTATATGAAATGACGAAGTCATTAAAAGATGGTATGTTTCCTGTCCGGTGGGTTCCTGATTTAGGATACGGGTACGGGTATCCTATTTTTAATTTTTATGCTCCACTTTCTTACTATATAGGTTCATTGTTTAGCCTAATAGGTTTTGACTCATTGACGGCACTAAAAATAATGATGGGAATAGGAATTGTTTTTTCTGGGATTTCCATGTATTTTCTTGCAAGAGAATTTTGGGGAGAAGTAGGAGGAGTTCTTTCAGGAATGCTTTATGTATACGCACCGTATCACGCTTTGGAGATTTATGTTAGAGGTGATGTAGCTGAATTCTGGGCATATGCTTTTATTCCTCTTGTCTTTTATGCATTTGTAAAACTTTATAAAACACAAGAGTTAAGATATGTTGCAATAGGTTCAATTACATATGCTTCCATTATTCTTTCACATAATCTTACTGGGTTAATGGTTACCCTCTTCATTTTCGTTGTTCTATTGTTTTATTGTTATTTTGCTTACAAAAGAAGAAAACTGTTTATTGTTTACAGTTTACTGTTTACTGTTTTTGTCGGTTTACTTTTGTCTGCATTTTATTGGATACCTGCAATCTTAGAGATGAACTATACGAACGTACTATCACAGATTGGTGGTGGAGCTAATTTTAAAGAGCATTTTGTTTGTCTTAGCCAATTATGGGAAAGTCCATGGGGTTTTGGAGGATCTACTTCGGGATGCATCGATGGCATTTCGTTTAGAATAGGAAAGATTCACACTATTTTAGCAATAGTAACTTTTATGTATTCATTGTTGAAGTGGAAAAAAAATAAATATGAATCAAGGGCGTTAGCCGCCGGGTTTTTTGGATTTTTACTTTCCATTTTTTTACTATTACAAAGTTCTCAGTTTGTTTGGGAAGCTTTTCCTTTTATGTCTTTTTTCCAATATCCATGGAGGTTTTTAATTATGGTTGTATTTTTTTCTTCTTTTATGTCCGGATATTTTGTACATGAAATGCACGAGATACATAAAGCATCAAAAATAGTTTCTTATATTTTTGTAGGAATTATTATTAGTGGTTTGATTATAAATTATGTAAAGCTTTTTAACCCACAATATGTCTCCTCAGATTTGGTTACTAATTACACGAATGAAAAAGCTTTACAATGGACAGTTTCAAAGATTTCAGATGAATATATGCCAAAGAATTTTAGAAAACCAAATAATGAAAATGAAGTAATTTCTCATAAATTTTACGTTGAAAAAGGAGACGCGGTAATTGTTAATAGTCAGGAAAAAACACAGTATGCAAAAGCAGAAATTATCTCAAAATCAGAGTCTATGATCCTAATTCAAACTGCATATTTTCCTGCATGGAAAATATATATAGATAGAGTAAATACTCCTTTTAAGATTACGCAAAAAGGGATGGAAATAAAAGAAAATCCAGGAAAACATGTGATTGAGGTAAAATTTGAACAGACGCCATTAGAAAAGATAGCTAATCTCATGAGCCTGATCGGGTTATTTTTACTTATTATTGGTATAATAAGAAATAATTTTTTCCTCTTTTATGAAAAGACCAACGGTTGAAATTACCATTCCTGTTTATAATGAAGAAAAAGAACTTGAAGAACACATAAACGTTTTATCTGATTTTTGTGAAAAAAATCTTAAAAATTACGATTGGCATATTACTATTGCAGATAATGCCTCAAGCGATAACACACCTATAGTCGCAGCAACAATAGAGCGAAAAAATCATAAGGTTAGTCTTTTTAGGCTGGAACAAAAAGGAAGGGGTAGGGCAGTAAAAAGGGTATGGAGTAAGTCAGGAAGCGATTTTTGTGTATACATGGATTTGGATCTTTCCACAGATTTAAAGCATCTCCCAACCATTTTAAAAGCACTTGAAAATGGATACGATATTACAGTTGGTTCAAGGCTATTAGAAGGATCTGTAGTTGAAGGAAGGACTGTGCTTCGGGAATTTACCTCTCGAACACTCAATTTTTTATTTATTCGTTTATTTTTTAACACCCATTTTACAGACGCTCAGTGTGGGTTTAAAGGGGTTACAAAACGAGTAGTGTTAGAGCTTATTCCTAAAATTTTAGACAATGACTGGTTTTTCGATGGTGAATTACTTATTGTTGGTGAAAAAAGCGGATATAAAATTTATGAAGAGCCGGTTCATTGGGTTGATAATCCGGGTTCGACTGTTCGGCTTTTGTCAACAATTTGGGGAGATATATTAGTAATCATTCGACTTTTAAAGACAAGACCTTGGAGAAAGCTTTAATATACGTATGAGTGAATCAGATATGTCAACTGTTGCAAGAAGGTCAGCTCACGGTATTTTAGCGCTTGTTTCCAGAACTTTTCTTCTAAACGTAGTTTCATTCGCATCTTCTCTTATAATTTTTAGTATTTTAACAGCTTCCGATGTAGGAATATATACGGCAGTAGTTGCAATTCAAAGAATTATAAGCTTTTTTACTGATATTGGCTTTGGTGCGGCACTGGTTCAAAAAAGAGAGGAACTGAAAGAAGAAGACCTGACTACAAGTTTTACAGTTCAGTTATTTCTTACGCTTTCAGTGTTTGCGACAGTTCTTGTGTTAAGTAGTTCTATTCTGTCTTTTTTTCATCTTAATGCGGTTGCCGGGCGATTACTTATTGTTTTAGTTTTATCAATTGTCTTTTCTTCTTTTAAAACAATACCATCAATTCTTCTTGAAAGAAAAATAGAATTTCAAAAACTGGTTATTCCTCAGATGACTGAATCCATTGTGTTTAATGTAATTCTTATTGTGATGGTTTTAAAAGGTTTTGGAATAGACAGTTTCTCAGTAGCATTTTTAGTATCAAGTGTTATTAGTATTCCAATTTATTTTTATATTTCTCCATGGAAAGTAAGATTGGGACTAAATAAATCATCGCTTACTCATCTAAAATTCGGCTTCGCATATCAGATGAAAAACGTTCTTGCAACGGTAAAAGATGATTTACTGACAGTTTTGTTGACAAAATTTTTATCATTTGCGGAAATTGGATATATAGGATTTGCTCAAAGACTTTCTTTTTTCGTATTTCGCTATATTGTTGATTCTGTTACAAAAGTAACATTTTCGACATATTCTCGCGTGCAGGATCGATTGGATATATTGAAAAAAGGAATTGAGAAATCTTTATTTTTTGTAAGCTGCACGATGTTTCCTATCCTTTTTGGACTGATAGTAACAGGAGGATATATTATTGAATATTTTCCAAAATGGCATGGGAAATGGGAACCAGCTATTATTAGTTTAATATTTTTTTCTTTAAATGCTATGGTGTCTTCAATCTCGGGGATTTTAGTAAATGTGCTAGATGCATCCGGAAGGGTGAAAACTACGCTTAAACTCATGGTGATGTGGACAATTCTTACTTGGGTATTGACTTTGATTTTTATCAAACTATGGGGATACAATGGAGTTGCAATTGCTTCTTTCTTAGTGACACTTACAATTGTTATCACAGTTCAATTAGCAAGAAGAGTAGTTGACTTTGCATTTTTTAGAAATATATATAAACCATTAATAAGTTCTGTTATCATGGGAATTGTAATATATTTTTGCGCACCGTATTTTATTTCAAGTTTGTTTAGTCTTATTGTAGTAAGCGCAGTTGGCGGAAGTTTGTATATAATTTTATTATACCTTTTAGCAAAAAAAGAATTACACGAAAACATTAACTTATTTTTTAGATTATGAGTGAGAACAAAAAATTATCAGTTGTAATTTCTGCATTTAATGAGGAAAAGAGAATTAGGCAGTGTCTGAATTCTATAACATTTGCCGATGAAATTATATTTGTAGATAACTCATCGACTGATTCAACAGTTGCTGTGGCAAAAAAATATACAAAAAAAATATTTACTCGGCCAAATAACTTAATGCTTAATGTAAACAAAAATTACGGTTTTACAAGGGCGACAGGTGATTGGATTTTATATTTGGATGCGGATGAAATAGCGAGTGAAGAGTTAAAAAAGGAAATTCAATCAACTATAAATACAGAAAAAGATATTTATGGGTATTGGATTCCGCGTAAAAATTTCATATTTAATAAGTTGATTCTTCATGGTGGATGGTATCCGGATTTTCAGATGAGATTATTCAAAAAAGGATTTGGGAAATTTGAAGAGCGGCATGTTCATGAAATGATTGCGGTAGATGGAAAAACAGAGTATCTACGGCACCATGTATTACACAGTAATTACGAATCTATCTCTCAATTTCTGCACAAAGCAACGGTAATCTATGCTCCGAATGAAGCAACGGAGTTGTTAAGAAAAGGATATACATTTAATTTTGTGGATTGTTTTCGGTTTCCTTCAAAGGAGTTTATGAGTCGATTCTTTGCGAGGGAAGGGTATAAGGATGGTTTTCATGGGTTGATGCTTGCAATATTTATGGCATTTTATCACTTTATTGTGTTTTGTTTCATTTGGGAACGCCTTGGATTTTCCGATTTTGAAACAAACAAAACTATCTCCTTTGTAAAAAAAGAGTTAGCTGGTATTAAAAAAGAAATGAAGTACTGGTTAGAGAAAGAAAAGATGAAAAATATTAAAAATCCAATTATAAAATTTGTGATAAAAATTACTTCTCTTTTAGGTTGATGAAAAATATTTGGATAGTTATAGTTAATTACAACACTGAAGAATATGTTAAGAAATGTCTTTCTTCGATAGAGAAATTAGAAAAAGAAAACTTTTCACTTAATACAATCGTTGTTAATAATAAATCGGAGAGAAAACCGGTCTTACAACTGACATCATATGTCAGGAAAAATTATCCGGAAATTTTTTTCATTGTTAATGAAAAAAATGTAGGCTTTTCAGGAGGAAATAATATCGGAATTTCTTTTGCTCTTAAGAAAGGAGCAGATTATGTTCTTCTGTTAAACAGCGACACCTGTGTTCATCCCACACTAATTAGAGAATTGTTCGAAGTTTTCGAACAAGATAATGCTATTGGAATTGTAGCTCCCAAAATATATTTTGCAAAAGGATTTGAATTCCATAAATCTAAATATAGCCAAGAAGATCTGGGAAATGTTTTGTGGTATGCCGGTGGAGAAATGGACTGGAAAAATGTTATTGGATTTCATAGAGGTGTGGACGAAGTTGATCACGGACAGTACGATACCGTTGGGGAAACACAGATTGCAACTGGTTGTTGTATGATAATAAAAAAAGAAGTGTTTAAAAAAGTGGGAATGTTTGATGAAAGATATTTTTTATACTATGAAGATGCGGATTTGAGTGTTCGTAGTAGAAAAGCAGGATTTAAAATACTTTTTACTCCAAGAGCTTTTTTATGGCATAAAAATGCGTCTTCCACAGGAGGGTCTGGTTCTGCATTGCAAGATTATTATATAACAAGAAATAGACTGCTTTTTGGAATGACGTATGCGCAATCGAGAAGTAAATATTCTTTGGTCAAGGAAAGTATGAGAATGCTACTTACAGGAAGAAAGTGGCAAAAAAGAGGAGTGATTGATTTTTACTTGAGAAGATTTGGAAAAGGAAGTTTTTCGATTGCGTAAGATGAAGCTGTCTGTTGTAATTATTGCCAAAAATGCAGAAAAACAAATAGGAGAGGCAATTAAATCTTGTTCTTTTGCTGATGAAGTAATAATAATTGACAATAATTCACAAGATCAAACTCCTAAAGTTGCTGAAAAACTTGACGCAAAAGTATACGCGGTAGAATCAGACAATTTTTCCGAGTTGAGAAACATAGGAATAGAAAAATCAAACGGTGAGTGGATTTTGTATATTGATTCGGACGAACGGGTTACAAAAGAACTGAGTAGCAAAATCATATCACAAATTCAGAAAGAAACATTTTTCTCAGCATACAGGCTTAATAGAAAAAATTTCTATTTTGGAAATTATGAATGGCCTTATATCGAAAGATTAGAACGTTTATTTAAGAAAAATAACTTGAAGAATTGGTATGGACAGCTACATGAAAGTCCAATCGTTGATGGTCCAATAGGAGAACTACACGGATTTCTTCTTCATTACACGCATCAAGATCTAGAATCAATGCTTAATAAAACGATAGAATGGTCTAAAATAGAAGCTGAGTTGCGGTTTAAATCAGATCATCCCAAAATGACTTGGTGGAGATTTCCGAGGGTTATGATAAAAGCATTTATTAATTCTTACATTACACAGGGTGGTTGGAAAGCAGGAGCAACTGGAATTGTAGAAGGTACATATCAGGCATTTAGTATTTTTATCACATATGCAAGGTTATGGGAGCTTCAGGAGAAAGTAATGAAGAAGAATGAAATATAAAGTTATCACTTCGGTGCTTGTTATTCTTTTATTTTTCAGGGTTAGTTTCCAACTTCTTAATAATATGGAAAGTATTTTTGCTCGGAATTATCATAATAAATATGAACACTTATACTCCAATTACTATTCTTCTCAGTATGTAAAAAAAGATCACCCGAATATTATTCCAGATAATGCATTGGAAGCATTTGCGGGAGGAATATTTCTCAAAGGTTTAAATCCAATTCTTATCGTTCATGATCAACCTCCGCTTGGAAGATATATTATTTCCTTTTCAATCCTTCTTTTTGATAATGTAAGTACGATTCCAGTATTTCTTCATTTACTTTCAGTAGTTGGATTACTACTCATTTCAAAGAAAATATTTAGAAAATTTTTACCCGCTGTTATACCAGTAGGAATTTTTGTTAGTCAATCTTTTTTTCTTAATGAAATGAATGTAGCACCAACTTTGGAACCTATTCAGTTGCCATTTATTATTTTTTCTTTATATTTTTTTATAAAAGGGATTGAGGAGAAAAAAGATATACCATGGTTTATTCTTTCTGCGATTATGGTAGGCTTTGTCATTAGTATTCGCTTTTTTAGTCTTGGGGTTGCGCTTGTTGCTTCAATGAGTTCGTGTATTCTTATTACAGAAAGAATGAGAAAAAAAACAATTCATTTTTTTTTGGTATTACCATTATCGATACTTGTGCTTCTTTTATCCTATACGAAAACAATAGTAAGCGGATATTCTATACTACAAATTTTTGGGATACAAAAATACATGCTTTTATATCACCAATCTAAATTTACTTTACCGTTAACTGTTTGGGATCTTCTCATGTTTAATAGATGGCATACCTGGTGGGGAAATCGTGCAATATCAAAAGACCCCGAGTGGTCAGTTTTCTGGCCAATATCAACAATACTTTCATTCCTTAATATAATTGGATTTAGTCTAAAAAAGTTCCATCTTAGTATATCAGAAAAAGTACTTTCATTTTGGATAGTTTGGTATATGATTTTATTGTCACTAGGATATTCTTCAACTCGTTATTTTTTGCCATTAATTCCCTTTTTGTATATGTTAGGTTTTGCAGTACTGTATAAACTTTTTAATAAATTTCGAAAATCTCACGATGATTAAAAATAAGATTTCAATTTTGATTATAGTCTTAATCTGGGTTATTTTTTCATTTCCTTACGTAATAAACAGAAAAGTTCCTTTTCCTTCAACATATCAGGTAAATAACTTTGCCCCATGGAGTCATTATGAAAAGTTTTGGGGGCCTGTAAAAAATGGAGCAATGCCAGATATTATAACTCAAATATATCCATGGAAGCACCTTACAATAGAAACATATAAATCAAATCAAATTCCTTTTTGGAATCCGTATAATTTTTCAGGTAATCCTCATCTGGCAAATTTCCAAACTGCAGTATTTACACCATTAAACATTTTATTTTTTATATTTCCGTTTATCTATGCATGGTCTATTATTGTTCTTATTCAACCTTTGATAGCTGGATTGTGCATGTATATATTCTTACGTTCACTTGAAGTGAGCAAAGAAGGTTCTCTTATCGGTTCAATAACCTTTATGTTCTGCGGATTTATGGTGGTGTGGATGGCATACGCAACTCTATCAATGGCTATTGCTTTTTTTCCCTTGACTCTTTTTGCAATAGAAAAAATATATAAAAAACCAATGATTAGGTATCTTTTACTTTTGAGTTTATCGATCGTCCTATCTTTATTTTCAGGACATTTCCAGACAAGTATTTATTTACTGCTATTTTCATTTGTTTTTTTCGTTTTTAAATTTTTTACAACTAAAAAAAATAAAGAAGGGATTTTTGTAATAACAGGTTTTCTACTGGGAATTATGTTATCAATGCCTCAGCTTATTCCCGCTATTAATCTTTATCTGAATTCAGTAAGAAGTGTAATTTTTAATCAAAGTGGCGGTATACCTTTTTATTATCTTGTTACCATTTTCTCACCTGATTTTTTTGGAAATCCAGTTACGCGAAACGATTGGTTTGGATATTATGCTGAATGGTCAAGTTTTGTAGGAATAATACCGTTGACGCTTGCGATTTTTTCGTTGTACAGGCTAAGAAATAAAACAATACTTTTTTTTACAATAAGTACCGTAATTATTTTATTGCTGGCAATAGATTCGCCGCTACAGAAGTTTGTTGGTAATCTTGAAATACCTGTGCTTTCTACCAGTAACCCGTCCCGGATTATTGTACTTTTTAGTTTTTCTATTGCTGTATTGGCATCATTTGGATTGGATATTTTTAAAGAAATTGTATTGGTAAAATCAAAAAAGAAATATTTCCCACATATAGTAGTCGGTTTTATGCTTTTAATTATTTGGATATTGACTTTTGGTTTGTATGTTTTACCAGAGGATAAAAGTTTTATTGCAAAGCGAAACCTTATTTTTCCTACGTTGTTATTGACTATTTTTGTACTAACTACTTGGTTAAGTAAATTCTACCGAAACAAAAAAAATAGATTTTTAATTATTTCAGTAGTTGCTTTTGGTATGATTTCCTTTGACAGTTTACGATTTGTGCAGAAGTGGATGCCTTATGATCCAAAAGAATTAGTATTTCCACAAACTTCTATCGTAAAGGCAATAAAGAAAGAAATTGGCTACAACAGAATATACGGAAATTTAGGAACAGAAGTAAATACCTACTATAAGATTCCATCTATTGAAGGATATGATCCGTTATACATTAATAGATATGGAGAATTTATAGAATCTGCTGAAACCGGAAAATACAAATCAGCAATGAGGTCTGTAGTTAGGCTTGAACGAGGGACAAAGTATACGAATAGGGTATTAGATTTGCTTGGGGTTTCTATAATTTTCCATCCTATAGCCGATACAAATCAGGGATGGGCTTATCCTGTTTGGGAAGATAAAGAACGTAATTCTTTAATTTATAAAGACAACAAGTTCGAGCTTTTTAAGAATAAGAAAGCTCTTAATAGAGTTCAATTGTTTTACAACTACCTTGTTTTAAAGGATAACAAAAAACTTCTTGAACAGTTTTATAATGATGATTTTGATTTTAGAAAAGTTCTACTCTTGGAAGAATATCCTAAAGGCAGCATTTCTGGTGAGGGAACAGGAAGTGCAAAGATAATTTCTTACACACCAAATAAAATAGTAGTAGAATCAGAATCTACATCTTCTGCATTGCTTTTTCTTTCCGATAATTTTTATCCGGGATGGAAGGCAAAAGTAAATGGTAAAGAGGCAAAAATATATCGAGCTGATTATAGTTTTAGGAGTGTAATTGTCCCGTCTGGAAAATCCATAGTTGAGTTTACATATTCCCTCTACTAACGCTTAAGTTTTCTTTCCAATAAAAGCAAAAATTGATACAATTGGTTAATGAACATAGGAATATACGATCCTTATTTGGATACTATGGGTGGTGGAGAAAAGTACATGCTTACTGCTGCTAGTTGTCTATCAAAGAATAATAATGTATCAATCTTTTGGGAACAAAAAAGTGTACAAGAAATCAAAAAGATCGCAAACAGCAGATTTGGTTTTGATCTCTCATCAATTCGATTTACTAAGAATATTTTTTCAAAAAATATCTCGTTTTTAGAGCGTCATACTCAATTAAGAAAATATGACGCTATTTTTTATCTAAGTGATGGTAGTATTCCATTACTTTTGTCAAGAAAATTAGTACTGCATTTTCAGTTCCCGGTAAATTGGGTTTGTGCAAGCTTGTTAACAAGAACTAAATTTGCAAGTATCAAGAATGTGGTTTGTAATTCTTATTACACAAAAAAATATATAGATAAAACTTTTTCAACAAAAAGTATAGTTGTTTATCCTCCTGCTAATGATTATGAGTTTAAAAAAATTCCTAAAAAAAATATTATTTTAACCGTTGGACGTTTTAATCCCATGCCTGGAGGCGGAAATTTTAAGAAGCTGGATGTAATGATTACTATATTTAAAGAAATGATTGATACGGGAGCAAAAAATTGGGAATTATATGTTGTAGCAAGTTTTAAAAAACAAGAAGAAGGAGAAATCGCAAAGTTAGAAGAAACAGTAGAAAACTATCCTATTTTTATTATGAAAAATATTCCATATGAAAAGTTGAACGATTTTTACCTCAGATCAAAAATATATTGGCATGGGGCAGGATATGGTGAAGATTTAGAAAATCATCCTGAGAGAGCAGAGCATTTTGGTATTGCAACAGTAGAAGCAATGAAGAATGGCGCAGTACCTGTTGTGATTAGTGCAGGAGGACAACCGGAGATTGTAAAGGAGGGCGTAAACGGATTTTTGTGGAACACAAAAGAAGAACTAATACGAAAAACAATCCACCTTATCGAAAACCCCAAGATTCTTGAAAAAATTTCACAAAATTCACGATTGATAAGTAATACATTTAGTATGGAAAAATTTTGCAGCGAGATAAATAGTGTTTTTAAATGAAGAATTTATTTATTGTTTTAAGTTTAATATTACTTGTCGGATTATTCTTCAGGCCTGTTTTGGTTGGCAAATTGCCAATTCCGGCTGATACAATAATTGGGTTTTATCATCCATTTCGCGATTTATATTCTAAAAATTACCCCCGCGGAATTCCTTATAAAAATTCACTTATTACAGATCCGGTAAGACAACAATATCCTTGGAAGTTTTTAGTTATTTCTTTGGAAAAGAATTTCAAACTTCCCCTGTGGAATCCTTATAGTTTTAGCGGTACGCCTTTATTAGGAAATTATCAATCCTCCTCTTTTTATCCCCTAAATGTTATTTTTTTGTTCTTGCCTTTTGACAAAGCTTGGACAATTTTGATTGTTTTACAGACTATTTTAGCTGGTTTGTTTCTGTATCTCTATCTCGATTACTTCAGGATTCACAAAGTTGCTAGTTTTTTTGGTGCTTTTACCTGGGCGTTTTGTGGATTTTCAATTGCCTGGCTTACGTGGAATACAATTCTTCAGACCGCATTATGGTTGCCATTGTTATTGTTGGCAAAAGAACATCTTTTAAAAAAATGTTCCAAAAAGTGGGTATTAATTTTTTTATTGGCTGAATGTAGTGCAATTTTTGCCGGGCATTTACAGGTTTATTTTTACTTTTTTTTAATAAGCAATGTGTATTTGGCAATTCGAATAGTTCAAACTTTATACAAGAATAATATCAAAAAAAATATTTGGAAAATGGTAATTAAAAAATATATTCCTTTTTTGGTTTTAGGAGGAGTTGTTTTTTTTATTACATTTATTCAATGGTATCCTGCTTTGCAATTCATTTTGCTCTCAGCAAGATCAATAGATCAAACAAATTGGCAAAACGATGGATGGTTTATTCCCTGGCAGCACCTTATACAGTTTGTTGCACCTGATTTTTTTGGCAACCCTGCTACGCTGAATTATTGGGGGGTGTGGAATTATGGAGAACTCGTTGGATACATAGGAATAATTCCTTTTTTGATGAGCATATACGCAATATTATTCAGAAGGGATAAGAAAACATTTTTCTTTGGAACATTATTTTTTCTTTCATTGATTTTTTCTCTGCCTACATTTATTGCTAAAATTCCATATCTATTACATCTGCCATTTATTTCCTCAGCCCAACCTACACGTTTTTTGTTTGTTACGGATTTTTCACTTGCAGTTTTGGCTGGACTCGGGTTTGATTATTTCATAAGATATAAAAAAAATATAGTGTATCCACCGATGTTTTTAGGCTTGGTTTTAGGAGGATTATGGTTTTTTGTTTCTTATCTTGGAAAAAACTTTATTCTTCCCCAAAATCTTTCAGTTGCAAAACATAATCTTATTTTGCCCACTATAGTTTTTTTGGTAATTTCAGTAATTGTGTTTTATGGTTTCTTACATAAGAATAAAATGATTCAAATCATTTTATTAACGATTCTATTATTAATTACAATTTTTGATTTACTTCGCTTTTCGGAAAAATTTACTCCATTTTCCAAGAAAGAGTATCTCTTTCCAAGTACTAGGGCTATTGAGTTCTTGCAAAAAAATATTGGGAATTATAGGATTATGTCAACCGATTCAAGAATTCTTCCGCCTAACTTTTCAATTATGTATAAGCTGCAAAGTATAGAAGGATATGATCCGTTATATCTAAAAAGATATGGAGAATTAATAGCAGCATTAGAGCGGGGCAAACCAGATATTAGCCCTCCTTTTGGTTTTAATCGTATTATTACTCCTCATAATTTCGAATCAAGAATTATTGATCTGCTTGGAGTTCGATACATACTTTCTCTTTCTGATCTTTCATCATCAAAACTTAAGGAAGTGTTTCAAGAAGGTCAGACACGCGTATATGAAAATAGAAATGCCCTTCCTCGCGTATTCTTTGTCGAAAAAATACACGAATTCACTTATAGCAAAGATAAAGAAAAAGCACTTCATCAATTGTTTGATCAAAATTTTAATCCTAGAGTAGCAGCGGTAATAGAATATGAGAACCCAGACCATGTTGTTATTAAACGAGGAACTCGATCGGAGAAATGGTCAGTTGGAAAAGTAGATATTATTAGTTACTCTGAGAATAAAATAGTTCTTGCTGTAGAAAATACAGGAGATGGATTTTTGGTTCTTACCGATACTTTTTATCCAATCTGGAAAGCAAAAATTGACGATTCTCAAATAAAAATATATAGAACTGACTATAATTTCAGGGGAATTTTTGTTCCAAAAGGAAAACACACGATTGAATTTTATACAACATTACTTTAATGATGTACATCATTAAAGTATAAGATATGAAAATAAGTATTATAATTCCAAATTATAATGGAGAAGAATTATTAAAAGAAAACTTTCCTAAGGTAATTACTAGTATTTCTCATGGTTCGTTTCAGGTTGAAGAAGTAATAATTGTTGATGATTATTCAAACGACAATAGTAAAGAAGTAATAAAAACATTTATTGATCAATACAAAGATAGAATTAGAATATTTTTTATAGAAAATGAAAAAAATCTTGGGTTCTCATCCTCAGTAAACAAGGGTGTTGATAATGCCACAGGTGATTTTGTCGTGTTATTAAACACCGATGTTGTTCCTGAAAATGAATTTTTGTCCAAAGCATTAAGACATTTTGGGCAAAAAGATGTTTTTGCAGTAGGGTGTTTGGATAAAAGTGTAGAAAGTGGAAAAGTCGTGTTTCGTGGAAGAGGTATAGGAAAATGGGAAAGAGGATTCTTGGTACATAGTCGAGGTGAAATAAATAAAACAAATACCCTTTGGGTCAGTGGAGGAAGCGGAATATTTAGAAGATCAATCTGGGAAAAATTAGGTGGATTTTCTGAGGTGTATAATCCTTTTTATTGGGAAGATATAGATTTATCATATAAGGCTCTCAAATCAGGATATAGAATAATTTTCGAACCTCAAAGTGTTGTGGTTCATAAACATGAAAAGGGGGCTATAAAAATAAAATATTCCACATTTTGGGTTCGTGTCATATCATATAGAAATCAAATATTATTTGTTTGGTTAAATATTACTGATTTAAACCTTATTATTTCCCATGTAGTATGGATGCCATACTATTTTTTACGATCTTTGGTAAAAGGTGATATCACGTTTTATGTTGGGTTTTGTTATGTTCTAATAAAATTGTCACACGTAGTCTTTATAAGGAATAGAAACAAAAAAACGTTTCTTAAAAATGATCAAGATGTAATTGATATGGTTAAATAGTATGAATATACAAAAAGTTATCGATAATCAAATAATTAATGCTATGGCATATATTGTATGCGTATTGTTTATCACAGCAGGTAGTTTTGTTTCGTTGAATCGATTTTGGCAGTATGAAGTATTTTACTATGATTTTGGGATATTTGATCAGGCTATTTGGAGCGTTGCTCATTTTAAAGCACCAATAATTGACCATTTGGCAGTTGGAAGAAATTGGATTTTTGCAGACCATTTTAATCCAAGTATTTTTATTTTTTCCCCGCTTTACTGGTTTACAGACAAAAGTGAAATACTTCTTATTGCTCAGAGCATTTTTGTCGGATTAAGTGGTATTGTTCTTTATTCAATAGGTAATAAAATTTTAAAAAATTTCTCTCTCTCTTTATCTGTATTAGTGTGTTACTTGTTTTTTATAGGATTGCAGAATGCAATAATAAGTGATTTTCACGAGGTAACCGTATCGGTATTACCTCTTATGCTTACTTTTTGGGCAGTTCTTGCTAATAAAAAAATCTTGTATTTTTTGTTTCTTATTATCACATTAGGATTTAAAGAGAGTATTTTTGTTGTTGGGATAGGAATTGGATTATACATTTTTTTAACAAAAAAAGAATGGAAAAGAATTAGCGTAATTACCATTGTCATTTCTTTATTGTGGGGAATTATTTCAATTAAATTTATAATTCCTTATTTTTCTGGAGGGATATATCAATATTTATCACTTTCGCATTCAGAATTTGGAAACCCTTTTATTATATTGTTTGACAGCACAATAAAACGAAGAACGCTTTTCTATAGTTTTTTAAGTTTTGGTTTTCTGCCTCTTTTATCACCTCAGCTTTGGTTTTTACTTTTTCAAGATTTCTACACACGTTTTGTGCCATATGCACAAACAAGATGGTATTTAGGTCTTCATTACAATGCTCAGTCTGCAGTATTTTTTGGTATCGGATCTTTTTATGGAATCCTGTTTCTAAATAAGATACAATATGTCAGACAATTTTTACCCTTACTTGGAATTATTTTAATAATTAATGCAGTTTTTCTTTATCGTTTTATCCTGCATGGCCCATTTGGACTTTTTTATAACCCAGCCTTTTATAAGCATACGCGTGATTTTACTTTTCTCGATGAACTTATAAAAAAGGTTCCAAAAAATTCAAGCGTTATGACTCAAAACAATCTAGCAGTAAGATTTACCCATCAAAACATAGCGATGTTACAATATAACTATTCCTCATTTAATCCAGATTATGTTCTAATCGATTTAAGAAAAGGACAAAATCCGAATAATTTTTTTACAATACATAATATAAAAGGAATATTTGAAAGGTTAAGAGCGGATAAAAATTATCATCTCATTTATAGCACCAACGAACAGTATGTTTACAAACATATAAATATAATTTAAAGAAGAAATCTTTAAATGAAATTATCTATTATTATTCCCCTTTTTAACGAGCAAAAAACCATACTCAAGCTTTTGGAAAAGGTAAGCTCTATTTCAATTCCCAAGGTTAATAAGGAAATAATTATTGTAGACGACGGGTCGTCGGATGGTTCTTATGAACTCTTGCAAAAATATGTGAAAAAAAAGCAAGGGATGTCTGTTTTAAGACATAAAGAAAATAAAGGAAAAGGGAGCGCTGTGGCAACCGGTATTCAAAAAGCCAGCGGAGATTATATTCTTATTCAAGACGCCGATCTGGAATATGATCCAGTGTATATACCTAAATTTATTAAAGCTTTAGGACAAAATAGGGTAGTATATGGTACAAGGCTCAATAGATTCCCAAATTTTCTTAAAGATGAAAAAAATCCCCTCTTTTTTCTTCATTATATAGGTAATAGACTTTTAAGCTTGTTGACGAGTCTTTTGTATGGACAATGGATTACAGATATGGAAACTGGATACAAACTTTTTCCCAAAATTGCATTAGAAAATATTAAGCTGAATGCAAGAGGTTTTGATTTTGAACCTGAAATCACGGCAAAACTCATAAAAAAAAGATATCGCATTTTAGAGATTCCCATATCAACTACACCACGCGGATATGATGAAGGGAAAAAATTAAACACGGTTAGTGATGGGATTATTGCGTTTTGGACACTGATCAAGTATAGATTTATCTCCTAAGACCATGAAAGAATCAATTTTTGAAGCAAGGAGTTTTTTTATCCTCAGTTTTATTTTACTAATTTCATTAGCCCTTCGTTTGTATGCGATTAATACAATTCCGGCAAGCTTAAATCCCGACGAAGCAGCACTTGGGTATAATAGTTATTCAATACTAAAAACAGGTAGCGATGAGCATGGGGCATTTTTACCATTGTCTTTAAAGTCATTTGGTGACTGGAAACTACCCGGGTATTCATACATTACTACTATACCTATTTTTTTATTTGGACTTTCGGAATCTTCAATAAGACTGCCAAGTGTCATTGCAGGCGTAGTGGGGGTATTGCTTATTTACTACATTGCTTATTTCATTTTCAAAAAAAGGTCAATTTCTCAACTCAGTGCCCTTTTTTTTGCACTTTCTCCATGGAATATATACTTTTCCCGCGCAGCCTATGAGGTTAATCTTGGATTAACGTTTTTTTTACTAGGACTATTCTTTTTCTTACTTTATCTTAATAAGAAAAGTTCTTTTTCTATTATTAGTTCTGGTATTTGTTTTGGGTTAACTTTTTTTACGTATCATGCTTTCGCCATTTTTGTCCCCCTTTTTTTAGCAGGGCTTGTAATTAGATATTGGAAGAATATTGATAAAAAAACTTCAAGCGTTGTTGCTTGTTCTATTGTTTTATTTCTTTTAGTGACATTTATTGTTTCGACAATTCATGGAGGAGTTAATAAAATAGCAACTCTTAATATCTTCAATGATCAAAATATTATCTATGAAAGAGCAGAAAAATTACGCGGAGACAGAAGTAAAAAAAATGACTTTATAGAAAAGATTCTTTTTAATAAGTTTACCGGTGTTTCATATCAATTAGCTCAAAATTACCTGCTTTCTTTTTCTCCCTCTTTTTTATTTGACAAGGGAGGAGAAAAGCTAGTGCATAATTTGGGAAGCATTGGCAATCTTTATTTAACTGATGTTGTGTTTCTTTTTATCGGTTTTATTACTATTTTTTGGAATAGAGAAAAGCAATTGCCACTTTTGCTTATTTGGCTGATTGCAGGTCCGATTGCGTCAATTATTACCAGAGATACTCCAAATTCCACACGATTATATATGCTTATGCCTCTTTTTGTTCTTTTGAGTGCCTATGGCGCGCATGAGATAATCACTTCAAAACTAAAAAAAGTTGGAGTTTTTTTAATGATTATTGTATGTGGATTATACATAATAAATGTTTTGTATTTCCTAGATATTTATTTTGTTCACATGAATGTTCAACGTATTAGATTTTGGCATTACGGCTATAAGCAGTCAGTTGAACTTGCTAAGAAATATCCATCTTTTAATGTGGTAATGAAGGGTCCAGAAAATTTTCCCTATATCTATTTTCTATTTTACGAAAAGTATGATCCATTAAAATTTAGAAAAGAGGTAGAGTATTATCCACCCACTTCAGAAGGGTTTTACTTTGTCAAAAAATTTGGCAGGTTTAGTTTTGTTGAAAAAATTAATTATGAAAGTTTAAAACCAGAAACTATATATATTGACTCAACACGCCTTGATGATAAAAAACATTCTATTTTATTACCGAATGGAGATCTGGTGTTCGGTTTTCTAATAACTCAAAAAAAATGACAATGTTTTTCGATGGTTCATTTTGGCTATATTTTTTCTATTTTTTGATTGTAATTGTAATTGCGTTTTCCCCCCGGGGAGATATTTTTAAAAAAACTGCGACTTCCTTTACTTCACCGATTTGTTTTAGGAAGTATAGTTGGAATGGTATTATGGGGATGGCAAGGATTTATTTTTGGTTATTTAAACGTTCGTTTCTTAACTTATTTTTATTTAATATTCTTTGCTGCTTTATGGATTTTATTTAATAAGAAAAATGTATCAACTTTTGCTTTTAAGATCAAAAATATTGATTTTTTTTCTCTTATGTATTTTCCTTTTTGGAGTCATTATTCAATTAAGTGCTGTATGGTTCGAAGGAGTATATACTAAAAATGGGCTTTTTTTCTGCTGTAGTAATTTTGTCGACAGCGTATATCACATTGCTCTGACGAATCAAATTATTAAACGTATTCCTCCTTACCAACCTGAGATATACGGAGTAGTTGTACAGAATTATCACTACTGGGGAAATATTATTAGTGCTGAATTGATAAGGATTTTCCATCTTCCGCTTATTTCAACTCAATACCAGTACATTATGCTTTTTTTATCTTTATTTTTAGGATTATCAGCTGTAGTTTTCACAGAAATATTACAGCTTGGAAAAACGTATAATTGGAGGGGATCTTATTTTTGTCTTGGTTTCATTTATGCGCAGAGAAATTAATTTTAAAATGAGTTCCTTGGAAGATGGGGCAAAATTTTTAGTAAATCCTCCAAGAGCATTTGCAATTATAATTTTTATGGCCGGTGTAATATTCCCTATGTATTGGTTGAAACGAAAAGATAAATATTTAGGAATACTTGCGGCCTTCATGTTAGGAAGTACCATAGGATATAAAGTATACATAGGTATTTTTTCTATCATAGGACTTTTATTTCTTTCTTCATACTTTTTAATAAAGAAAAAATATAAATTTCTTTATTTACTTCCTATTGCGTTATTTTTTTCAATCAGCATGTACGTACCAAGTAATAGTAATGCTGGAGGACTGTATTTTACTGGTCTTTATATTTTTGAAAATTTTGTCGTACAACCTTGGATGAGATTAGAGCGGCTTGAGCTTGCGCGACAGATATATCTAGAGCACCATAATTGGTTAAGAGTGGTTGAGTATGAGCTTATTTTCATTTATTTGTTTATAGTAACAGTATTTGGTACAAAGCTAATTGGTTTAATACAAACCAAGAAATCTTTAACTTCTTTCCCATCAGAGCTTAATGTTTTTTTGCTAAGTGGTATTTTTGTAAGTGCTGTTTTAGGATTTTGTTTTCAACAACAGTCTGGAGGTCCAAACTCTTTTATTTTTTTGGTTTCCGTATTTATTTTCAGTTCTTTTTATACAGCTAATGCTGCAAATTATTGGATTAAAAAAATAAACGGGAAAATTTTCTACATTGTAATTGTAATAGTAATTTTGATTATTTTAACATCAACAAGAGTTCTCAATGTTTTATTTGTAAACATACAATCAATTCAAAAAGAAAAAGGAAATATAATTACCGCAGAAGAACTTGCAGCACTCTCCTACCTAAAAAATAATACTCCACCAAATGCAATTGTTTTGGTCGAGCATAGCATTCTTACAGCCGATTACGAAACTCCATATGTCAGTTTTTTATCCGATAGACCAATGTTTTTATCTAGCAATGGAACTCTTTCTTCGCATGGAATAAATTTTTCTGACAGAAAAAATACTGTAGATGAAATTTTTCTTAGCTATGGCAGCAAAAAAGTTGCTCCTCTATTGCTAAGTAATAATATTGATTACCTTTACACATCTACGGTTTACTCCTCGCTTCCACAAGATGTAATGAGCTATACTAAGACGGAATTCAGAAATAGAGATATTTTTATAAAAAAAGTTTTAAAAGATAAAGCTAAGGCATATCAAGAAAGTCACGATAAAATTATCAAATAAAACGTATTTTCCAGATGAATAAATTTTTTCTGTCGCTTATTATATTTACTGCGATGCTGCTTCGTTTCTTGAATCTTGGTAGTAATCCTCCCTCTCTCACTTGGGATGAAGCAGCATGGGGATATAATGCTTATTCATTAGGTATTGATGGAAGAGATGAATTCGGAAGATTTTTACCTTACGATTACCTGGAATCATTTGGTGATTTTAAGCCTCCGGTGTACGCATATCTTGATATATTACCTGTAAAACTATTTGGTCTTACAGAATTTGCCACCAGATTTCCATCTGCATTAATGGGTGTACTGACGGTTTTTTTAACTTATTTTTTAGTTAAAGAAATATTTAAGAATTCTCAAAAGAAAGAAATATATGCACTTGTTAGCTCTTTTTTACTAGCAATATCTCCTTGGCATATTATGCTCTCCAGAGCGGCTTTCGAGGCAAATGTGGCAACCTTTTTTACAACTTGTGGGATATGGCTATTTTTAAAAGGACGAGAAAATAAATGGGGTTTTTCACTTTCTGCAATATCATTTGTATTATCAATATACACCTTTAATTCTGCGCGAATTGTAGCACCACTTCTTGTATTATTTCTTGTAGGGATGTTTCACAAAGACATCACAAAAAAGAAGAAGCAAGCAACCACAGCGTTTTTTATAGGATTTATTCTTATTCTTCCAATTGTAAAATTTCTTTTTTCCCCTCAAGCAACTCTAAGATTTAAAGAGGTGAATATATTTTCGGATTTTAACATTATAAAAAGAGTTAATCAGCAAATTGAAAATGATCATAACGCTCGTTGGTCATCAGTACTTCATAATCGAAGATTTGTTTTTACAGTAGAATATTTAAAACATTATTTTGATAATCTAAGTTCTAGTTTTTTATTTATAAAAGGAGACGGAAATCCAAAATTTTCAACTCAGCAAGTCGGACAATTGTATATGTGGGAAATACCTTTTTTAATTGCGGGCGTTCTTTTTTTAATACGAAAAAAAGAAGGACTTTGGTTGTTAGTTCCAATCTGGTTACTCATTGGCATTATTCCAGCAGGAAGTGCTCGGGAAACGCCACATGCTCTCAGAATTGAGGCTAGCCTGCCAACATTTCAGATACTTGTAGCATATGGTCTTATAAATAGTATGGAAAAGTTGAAAAGATGGAAGCTTGTAACTGCAGGCTTATCTCTCGTCATTTTCTTTAATCTCATTTACTTTCTCCATGATTATTATGTTCATTATCCGGTACATTACTCAAGAGAATGGCAATATGGATATAAAGAGTCTGTACGGTATGTAGTAGGAGTTCAGAATAACTTCAAAAAAGTATGGGTTACGCAAAACTTAGGAAGACCATATATGTATTACCTATTCTACCTGCATTATAATCCTTCAACATTTAGGACAAACTCAGACATAAAAAGAGATGTATTTGGCTTTGTTCATGTTAAGCGTTTCGATAAGTATTTTTTCGGTGATAATAATAGGATTTCTCGGGCGGAAGGTAAAGGTAGTCTATTTGTTAATACATACGATCAAGTTCCAAACAATGCAAAAATACTTAAGGATTTTAAATTACTAAATCGCGATTCCTATTTAGTTGTTTATACTAAATAATTCTATGAGATTAAATACCTCATTATTTGTAGGAATTATTATTATTGCCGCAGTGCTTCGTTTTTGGGACTTGGGAGTTGTACCTGTTTCTCCAGATTGGGATGAAGTCGCATTAGGATACAATGCATACTCGATCTTACAAACGGGAAGAGATGAATATGGTGAATTTCTTCCAATTGTTCTTAGATCTTTTGATGATTATAAACCAGCGTTATACGCCTATTGTATAATACCTTTTATTAAATTATTTGGATTAAGTACTTTTTCAATACGATTGCCTTCGGCGATTACTGGAGTGTTAATGATAATTGGAATATATTATTTGATTGGAGAATTTTTTCTTTTCCATAAGTCAAAAAACGAAAATGTATATACCCGTTGGGTACCTCTTATTACTTCAGCTTTGTTAGCAATATCCCCTTGGCATCTACAATTTTCTCGAGTTGCTTTTGAGTCAAGCGTTGGTACTGCTTTTAATATCTTTGGAACTTTATTTTTTCTAAAAGGTTTGAGGAAAGGATGGTATTTTCCACTCAGTGCTTTTTTTTATGGATTAAGTCTTTATACCTATCAAAGCGAAAAGGCTTTTGTTCCCCTGCTTCTTATTGCTTTGTTGTGTTTATTGTATAAACACATTTTTTCTTTAGATAAAAAATATGTAATAGTAAGTATTTTTTTAGGATTGATAATTTCTCTTCCAATAATTTCCTTCACCTTATTTAATAAACAATCACTGTCTAGGGCTGTTGGAGTTAGCATTTTTTCCGACAAAAACTCTCTTCTTCAGAGGAATGTCCAAGATATTATAAGAGATAAAGAAGCTAATAACAAGTTGGGTTTATTTTTAGACAACAGAAGATTTATATATGCAAAAACTGTTGTTCTTAGCTATATAAATCACTTTGATATAAACTGGTTGTTTATTAGAGGTGATTACAACTTGCCAAGACATCATGCACCCGATATTGGCCTTTTATATATTATCGAATTCCCTTTTATTTTAATAGGAATATACCAGCTTATTTTCAATAATAATTTTTTTGGAATAGATAAGAAAATAAAATACTTAATCTTCTCTTGGTATCTTCTTGCCCCCATACCAGCTTCTGTAACAATTGATGCTCCACATTCTGTTAGAACACTTAATTTAGTAGCAATATATCCTATTTTTACAGCCTTTGGAATAATTACCGCATATCTTTTTTGTAAGAATCTTCCTAGCAAGAAGATCTTGAAAGTAACCGGTGCAGTTTGTATTCTAGTGATTTTTACTTTAAATTTCTCGTATTATATTAATCAATATTTTGTGCAGCAAAACTATTATCACGCAAAATATTGGCAGTATGGATACAAAGAGCTTGTTGACTATGTCGACACGATCAAAGGGAATTATAATAAAATTATTGTCTCAAACACAGAAACAATGGATCAATCACATATGTTTTTTCTTTTTTATTTACAATACGACCCCAAAAAATACTTATCTGAGGGAGGAACATATTCGCGTGGTTTTGCAGAAAACAAAAATAAGTTCTCAAATTTTGAATTTAGAAAATTTGACATATATAAAGAAACTGAAGCCAATACTTTATTCATTGGTGCTCCTTCAGATTTTCCAGAAGCACTTCATCGTCTCCATACAATATATTATCCAGATAAAGAGCCAGCGATATATATTGCACAGCATTAAACATGATAAAAGTGTTAAAGAGTAATTATATATATTTGATATTATCTTTTATCGTTGTAGTTGGTTTTTTTCTTAGATCAAGTGGGATTTTCTCTAATTCGTTTGCTTTCACTTATGATGTTGGAAGGGATCTTCTTGCAGTTCGTGATTTAGTTGTCAACCATAAAATTTCTTTAATAGGCGCCACAACCGGAAAAGAAGGTATATTTTATGGCCCAGTCTGGTATTGGATTTTGGCATTCCCTTTTATTATTTCTTCTGGTAATCCACAAATGATTGCATTGTTTATGGCATTCTGTGGAATTTTGGTTGTGCCTATAGGATATTTTTTAGGTGAAAAAATACATGGTAAGTTTTTAGGACTTACTCTTGCAGCATTTTTTAGTTTTTCACCTGTTATGATTGGCGTTTCTTCACAAATATGGAATCCAAATTTAATACCGCTTTTTGTAATAATCCTTTTGAGTTTGCTGATACAGGAATCTTTAAGAAGTAAAAAGACGTTTTTTGTAATTGGTTTGCTGCTTGGAGTTATTTTAGAGCTGGAAATTGTTTTTGGAATTCTGCTAATAGTTGCTACCGGTATATACGTACTATGTACCGGAAACCTTAAGCAAAAAATTCTTCAGTTTTTTATTTTTTTGGCAGGTATTATTTTGGTCCTGTTTCCTAAAATTATTTTCGATATTAGACATAATTTTTTAATGACGAGAAGTTTCTTTTCACTCTTTAATGGTCCTTTTTCAGAAAAACTTGGGTTATCTTTTTTGAGCAATTTTCCTCAACGTTTACAGGTATTATTTAATCTATTTTCAGATTCTTTAACTAATTCGAATAAATATCTTGCTTTCTACCTTTTAGCCCTGTGCTTTGTTATACTTATTTACTTCCGTAAAAAACTATCAGGAACTCAGAAGAAAGAATTACAAATTATTTTTATCACTCTATTAACTTTTTTAATTGGATTAAGTTTTTTTTCTCATGATATTTGGTCACATTATATTATTGGTTTGCCTGTTTATTTTATTCTTACCATTACAGTAACAGTAGATATAATGTCTAAAAATTTCAAACAGAAAAAAGCAGCGATACTACTTGTTGTTGTGATCTTAACAATTAATTTTAATCCAGTCCTCTTTTTAAGAGGTATAAGATCACCTCTGTGGGAGGGGAATTCAGCTGTTTATAGGAACCAGCTAGCTGTTATAGATTATGTCTACAATGATACAGATGGAGAAAAGTTTAGCTATGTTGCTTACACACCGCCTATTCACGATTACACTTGGCAATATTTATTTCTATGGTATGGACAAAAAAAGTATCACTATGTACCAAGTAAAGTAACAGAAAAACTATTTTATCTTATCTTAGAGCCAGATTATGAGAGGCCATCCCGGCTCAAAGATTGGTTGGAAATTAGAAAAAATGATGGCAAAATTATAAAAGAACAGGTTGTTAAAGGAGGGATAGTAGTACAGACAAGAATTCATTAATATTATTCAATGAGAAATAAAAATTTGATTATCTTCTGTTTTATCACGCTTATTTCAATTTTTCCCCTTTTGGATCTTGCTCATCCTGGATTACCCATTACCCATGACGGACAAGATCATGTAGCCAGAATTGCAAATTTTTATGCAAATCTTGAAGAAGGAAATATAGTTCCCAGATGGGCATCTAATCTCAATTGGGGGTATGGCCATCCAATATTAATGTTTTTATATCCCTTGCCTTCTTATGTTGCTTCAATATTTCATTTCTTCGGCTTTTCACTTGTTGACAGTGTAAAAATAGTTTTTGCTGCCGGTTTTTTCCTAAGTGGTATCGTTATGTATGTATGGACTTCAATTTTTTTGGATAAAAGAAGCGCGTTTTTCGCTTCTTTATTATATCTTTTTGCCCCGTATCGATTTGTAGATTTATATGTACGAGGTGCAATTGGAGAACATATTGCGTTTATTTTTCCACCTTTAGTTTTTTGGGCAATTTTAAAGCTAAACAGAACTGCAGAGAAAAAATATCTTACATATGGTACTTTGGCACTTTCTGGGCTTATTCTTTCTCATAATGCCATTACAATTATGTTTTTACCGCTCTTTTTTCTATATTTTGTCTTCATTTTTTATTTTGGGAAAAGAAGAAAATTATTTTTGTTCCAGTTTATTTCTTTAATAATTCTTGGTTTTGGATTAGCCTCTTTTTTTGTATTACCAGCTTTTTTTGAAGGAAAATATACATTGCGTGATATCGTTACTGCCAAAACATCATTAAGTTTTTCTTCGGTTGGACAATTCTTATTCGGGGAATGGAATTATGGCGGAACAGGTGCTTTTACTGTCCAAATTGGACTCATACAATTGTTTTTCATAGTTCTTTCATTGTTTTTTCTCGTTTTTGCCTTTCGAAAAAATAAACAAACGAAAATATTATTGGCTTGTCTAGAACTCTTGTTTTTACTCACGTTATTTTTAATGACTTCTCAGTCAAACGTTATTTGGGAAAAGGTTACCTTGTTACAAAAGTTTCAGTTTCCTTGGAGGTTTCTCTCTTTAGCTGTTTTTATTTCTGCTGCTATCGGAGGAATTACGTTTTCGGCTATTAAGGAAAAGTATAAAAATATTTTTTTGTTACTTATTGTTAGTGTTCTTTTGTTTGTTAATAAAGATTATTGGCGAGCTAAAGGATATCTTATTAAACCAGAAATTTTTTATACAGGAATTTATAACAGTACAACAGATACGGGAGAAAGTGCACCAATATGGTCTGTGAGATTTATGGAGAAGAGACCAAAAAGTCGCTTGGAAACAATAGAGGGGGAGGGAAACGTTTTGGAAGTGAATCGTTTTTCAACAAAGCATGTTTATCAAATTACTTCTAAAGAAGGTCTTCGTATTAGAGAGAATACGTTGTACTTTCCGGGTTGGGAAGTATTTGTGGATGGGAAAAAAGTTCCAATTGAGTTTCAAGATCCGGCAAATAGGGGACTTATTACATTTTTTTTAGAGGAAGGTATACACACCGTAAAGATAAAATTCACTGAGACAAAATTGAGAATTCTTGCGGATAGCATAAGTATTGTTGGTTTGGTTTTTGTTACAATTTTAGGTATACTTAAAAAAAGATTACTATGGCCTCACTTTCGGTAGTTTTGGCGACATATAACGAAGAAGAAAATCTCAAAAAATGCCTTGAATCGGTTCAAGATTTATGTAATGAAATAATTGTTGTTGATGGTGGCTCTGGGGACAAGACTGTAGAAATAGCAAAACAATTCAATGCAAAAGTATGTATCACAGATAACCCGCCTATTTTTCATATCAACAAACAGAAGGCAATATATAAGGCCACATGTGATTGGATTTTACAACTGGATGCTGACGAACAAGTTACAGAGGGGCTCGCAGCGGAAATAAAAGAAAAAATAAAAAATATTCATGTCAATGGTTATTGGATACCAAGAAAAAACTTTTTTCTAGGGAGATATTTATTAAAAGGAGGTCAATATCCGGATTATACTCTACGTCTTTATCGAAAAGGAAAAGGAAAACTTCCTCAGAAAAGTGTTCACGAACAAGCAGTGGTTGATGGAAAGTGTGAATATCTTGTTAACCCACTTATCCATATGGCAGATACTAATTTCAAAAGATACATAATCCGATTTGGAAGATATACAGATCTTATTGCAGTGGAGTTGAAAAAAAAGAATAACAAGAGTCTTATTTTAGGCATACAATATTTATTGGTTTTACCTCCGTGGTGGTTTTTAAAAACATATATACGTCACAAGGGATTTATGGATTCATGGCAAGGACTTGTTTTTTCTTTTTTTTCTTCTTTAAGATTTCCAGTTGGTTATATTAAATCCTTGAGCACATGAGAAAATTACTTCATAACTTTGCTGACAATTATAAAAGAAATAGGCGAGATGTTATTAAGTTAACAATTATTATTCTTCTTGGTAGTTTTTTAAGATTATTTAATTTTCCATACAGATACGGTCTTGGAGAAGAAACAGTACGAGATGCAGTGGTCGGTATTGAGGCCGCAAGGGAGCTTCAACTACCGCTAACTGGAGCTTTTTCTTCCTTAGGACCTTTTACTTTCGGTCCGTTATATACTTATCAGGTTGCATTCTCTTACCTTGTTTTACCGTTTAATTATTCCCCATGGATATATTTATCGCTCATCTCAATTTTTTATATTTATATAATTTATAAAATAGGTGAAATATTAAATGGTAAAAATTTCGGACTCATTCTCGCGTTTATTGCGGCAATTTCACCTGCGCAAATTATTTCCGCGACTCATCTAACCAGTCATAACAATACCAACATATTTGTAGCTTTAACAATTTGGATTTTCTTAAAAATTTTTAAAAAAAATATCTCGTATTGGTGGGGGTTTTTCTTAGGAGTTTCTCTTGGATTTGGCATGAATTTGCACTATCAGATGACTGGGTTATTTATTTTAGTAATACTTCTGCTATTTTACAAACCAAAAAGATACCTCTATTTTATTACTTCCATCGTAGGAATATTTGTAACATTCATCCCCCTTTTTATATTTGAACTAAATAATCATTGGTTTAATGTTAGAAACATGATTTATTATGCGATGTATGGAAAAAATCTTATGTATGTACCAAACAGATGGCTTTTTTACGTACGAGATTTTTGGCCGGCTTTTTGGGCGGATGCATTAGGGGTTCCTTTAATTGGAGGATATATATCCATTGTGATAGTTTCAGTTATTTTTTTGGCGGTTCTGAAAAAAAGAAAGCTTACAGCTCCCTTTTTAGCACTAATCATTTGTTTTATATTTAATTTTATCTTACTTCGGTATTATTGGGGACATCGATTTTTCGGATACCTTAATTTTCTCCGTCCATTTGTTTTTATCCTTACCGGATTTGCACTTTTATATCTTTTTCAAATTAAGCAATACGGAAAGTACATAGGAAGCATATTATTTATATTCCTTACGTTGTTTGCTGTGCCGCGAATAAAAGATAGTATCATTAAGGATCCGTTTACAATGCAGATGTATAAAGAAGTTGCTATTCTCAAAAATAAATTCCCAAGTAAAAAAATTACAGTTTATAAATGTACTAAAAAATATATTAGTGGGTCAAACACAGAACCCTTCTCTTTTGCTTTTTTACTAGATAAAGATAGACTGCTAACTAAATCAGGGGTTAATATCGGATTTATTGGAACTAAGGAAAATAACTGCATTTCTTCTCGGAATGAACTTAGTAAAAATATTTTAGAAATAAAAGATACTAATCTTCTTGATTTATCCCATATCTCGAAGAATAGTCTGGTTAAAGATGGCTGGGAAATAATAGATTTTAAATATATTTATGATTTGAATGCCAGATGGTGGTTTAGAGAACAGCCATGAAGAAACTGAATCTTCTTCTTATTTTTTTTGTTCTTTTTTTAAGTATACAATCAATAGCTTTTGCGAATAGTTCGTATGTTCTCCCGTATCCTTCTAGCATGCCGGGAAGTATTCCTTATAAAGTTCATGTATTTATAGAACATATTTTAAAGTATTGGTATTTTGGAAGCTTTTCCCAATTTAAATACAATAGAAAATACGCAGACAAATATTTAATTGAAGCAAAAGTGCTTTTTGAATACGGCCAATATCCTTTGGCTATTAAAGCATTGGAAAAATCAAACTTCTATTTTAAGAACGAATCCGATTTTCTTGTTCAAGCGGAAAGAGAAAATAAAAATATTAGTGAAAAAATGATGCTATTAAAAAATGCTTCACAAAAACATATAGAGGTTTTAGAAAAAATTAAAAAGGAGGTTCCAGAAAAATTTAATTGGAGTCCAGAAAAATCAATCCCGTACGAACTTCAAATACGCACAATAATTGACAAAGCGATTAAGGATCGAATGCAAGTATATGAATAAAGCGTTTTTTTTTCTATTCGGAACATTCTTATTTCTAGTAAGTGTATTTTCATATTTGTTTGTCGAATCCAATGTTTTTTCCTTTTTTTTTGCTAGTTTTGCATTTAATAATAGATTAATAGTTTCAATATTATTTATTATTGTAATATCAATATTTTTTCTTTTTTACTTGTTTCTCATTAGCAAAATTAAAGAAAAATCGATAACAATTTTTGATGTTTGGAAAATTATTTTTCTTACTTGCATTTTTTTATTATTTTCTTATCCCGCGATGCTTTCGTATGATATATTTAATTACATTGTAACTGCGAAAGTAATATATCTGTATCAGGAAAATCCATATATAATAATGCCAATTGAGTTTATCAGAGAACCACTTCTTGAATTCATGCACGCCGCAAACAAGATATCCTTATATGGTCCTTCCTGGATATTTTTAAGTTTTATTCCACATTTTACTGGTTTTCAAAATTTTACTTTTACATTGTTAACATTTAAAATTTTTAATCTTTTATTTTATTTAGGAACAACGGTCTTAATATGGAAGCTTACAAAGAAAATTGTTTCGGTTGCTCTATTTTCTCTTAATCCTTTGGTAATAATAGAAACATTGATAAGTAGTCATAATGATATTGTTATGATATTTTTTATGCTTTGTTCTTTTTTTTATATTCAGCAAAATAAAAAGATTCTAGCTCTGTTATTTTTGTTTGTTTCTATTCTGGTTAAGTATGCAACCATTTTTTTAGCCCCCATTTTTATATATCTTCTTTGGAAGAAAAATCAAGACATTAATTGGCAAAAAATATATAAATATTCTTTAATATTAATGTCATTACCCTTTTTTCTTTCTCCTTTCAGAGAAGAAATATATCCATGGTATGCCATTTGGTTCCTTGTTTTTACGTCGCTGGTAAATAAAAAGATAATAAATCAATTAACAACGGTATTTTCTTTCAGTTTGCTCTTGCGGTATATACCTTTTATCTATTGGGGTACTCATGCTGGTATTACTCCTTTTTTAAAAATTGGAGTTACCTTTTTCCCGCTATCACTCTACAGTATCTATTATTGGATTAAAAGAAGATATGCGTAGAATTTTGCCGTTTCTTATCGTATTAGCTTTTGGGTTTTTCTCTGTTTTATCTCTATTTCATCCGGGTTTACCTCCAACTCATGACGGAGAATACCACGTGGTAAGATTTTATGAGTTTAATAAAACATTATTAAGCGGGCAATTATATCCAAGGTGGGCACCTGATTTAAATAAAGGATACGGTTCTCCCATACTTAATTATTACTATCAATTGCCAAATTATTTTGCGTCTTTTTTGCATCTGTTAGGACTTAGTTTTATAGATTCTTTCAAAATCGAATTAATTCTAGCTACCTTATTCGGTGGGTTACTCTTTTTTTTATGGGCAAGAATATTTTGGGGAACGGCTGGAGGAGTAATTTCTTCAGTTTTGTATATATATTCACCTTATCGTCTGGTTGACATTTTTATACGAGGGTCTGTGGGTGAAGTTCTTGCATTGTGTTTTTTCCCGGGGTTTTTGTGGTCTATAACTGAGTTTGTAAAAAGAAGAGAGCGGAAATTTTTTGTTTTTTCGGTACTTCTTCTTTCTCTTGTGATTTTCTCTCACAATATATTGGCTTATATGTTTTTTTCTTTTGCAATTTTATATACTTTTTTTATACTACTTATTAACAAAGTTGGGAAGAAAACATGGATATTTTCCACGGTCATTTTATTATTGAGTATAGGAATAGCAGGTATATTTTGGGTACCAGCTTTATTCGAGAGACATTACGTGCAAGGACTTGAAATTTTTGACTATAAAAGTCATTTCCCCGAACTTTATCAGCTTTTATTTCCATCGTGGGGAACAGGTTTTTCTAATTCTGACCTAGGAAATGAAATGTCTTTTCAGCTAGGAGTAATGAATCTTATCTCGGTATTTTTTGGAATAGCGAGTTTTTTTATTTTAAAAGAAAAAAATTTAAAAAAAACTATTTTATTTTTTATAACAGGATTTTCTTTCGTTCTCTTTCTGATGCTTAAAAACTCGTTATTTTTATGGGAATACATTCCTTTTTTAAATTATTTTCAGTTTCCCTGGCGGTTATTAAGCTTAGAGATAATAATAACTTCATTTTTAGGTGGAAGTTTATGGAAAATGATTGTTTCTGAAAAATCTAAAACTAAAGGTTTTATTTCATTGGTTATTTTTGCAATATGTACTGTAATTGTCACATCTGAATATATAAAACCTGCCTATTTCTTGGAAAGATCAGATGATTACTATATTACGGAATCAGATTTTATTGATAGTACAAATACTCCAGGTAATGCTTTAAATGTAGTAGGCTTCAACAGCCAATTAAAACGGACTAAAGAAAAAATTAGCTTTATTAGTGATTCGGGCGTTATTCTTTCAGAGATGATTTCTCCCACTCGCTATATTTTCAATGTAAACCTTAAAAATAATACAACAGCGGTAATTCAAACGGCGTATTTTCCGGCTTGGAGAGCAAAGACGAATAAAGGAAAAATAAATCTTACTAAAGATGAAAATGGTCTTATAAAAATTGATCTTAATAGTTCCGTTAAATCTCTTGAAATATTTTTTACATCTACCGTTTTTGTGAAAGCGGGAGAATTTCTTTCCGCATTTTCTTTAATAAGTTTGATTTTTGTATATCATTATTTCAGGAAAACAATTTAAAATGAATAAAGAGATTAAAGCTTTTAACAGATTTTTTCCTCTTCATAAAGTTTTATTTTTATTAATTTTTACTTTATTTTTTGCGCCTTTGGGATATACATTTATACAAAGAATCGGCGCTTTTGGCTGTTCTGATCAATGCGCTAATTTCGTAGCCGCTTATTTCATGCTTAAAGGGAAACAACTTTATTCTCAGGTATTCTTTAATCATCAATTGTTAATGCCTTACATTAGTTTTATTCTTCAATATGTTTTCCATCCAGTTTCTATCTATAAACTCGTCCTTCATCATCATATTTTTATGGTATTACTCGCATTTATTATAAATAGTATATTGATTGTTAGATTCGGTATTGTAGGATTTTGTTTTGCAATTTTTTATGAAGCAACGAAATATTATCTGCATGGGAATCTGTTTCTTCCTGAAGCAATTGCGGTCTATCCGTTAATATATATGTTTCTGCTTGCTATAAAGACCTTTAAAGGAGATAAAATAAAAAGAACCGATGCTCTCATAGCGGCATTGACAACATGGTTTGTAATTTTTCTCAGGGAGCCATATATCCCTTTGTCATTATTGTTATTTTCACGCATAGTTATTTATTGTTCGAAAAAAAATAAAATTCTTTCAATATGTATTCTTATTGTGTTATCGGTTGTTTCATTTTTTTCAGTTGATTTTTCCAATTACATTTTTGATGTTTTTACGGTAAACAGTCAGTCCATTCAACAGAGAATAAGTTTAGAAAACATCGCTAAATCATTTTTTTATCCAGTCCTTATACTTATAGATGGAAAAAGGACATTTTTAGGAGAACTACTATTCCTTTTAAATGTTGTTTTTCTTATTTTTTCTTTTATTTTCTTAACCGTTTTTAAGGAAAAAAAATTAATGTCATTCATCTTTATCGTACTTGGGTTTTCAGCAATACGGTTTGTTCAGCCTGGTACCATGTATTTTGAGGCATTTCATATTTTGCCTTGGTACGCTTTATTTCTTGCATCTATTTTTTATATGTTTGAAAGGATTTTGGAATTTTTGAAGAAAAAGAGATTATTCTGTAGTGTAGTAGTATATTTTGTTCTTATATTTCTTTATATAGTTTTTTCCCCGCGATCATTTCTTCAGGATTCAATTGATAAGCAAAGGGAATTTACTACCAATTTTGCTTCATACTTCGCATATGGTCAAACAATAAAAACACTTGCAGAAAAAGAAAGTACAGTTTATCTAGATGTATGGGACGATTTAATATATTGGGAAACTGGTCTTGATTCACCATTTCAGTATTCGTTATTTATTCCGGTAATGAAAATAATTCCAAAGTTTGAAAACGCTAGATTAGAGATGTTTAAAAAGACTCCGCCCGATTTTTATTATTCAAGATGTACTGAGAAAGATAATTATTCTTTTCCGCCCTTAAATATCCAAAATTCGTATCTGCAACTCCTTAAAAATGGAGAAAATAGTTGTTTATTTATCAAGAAATTTATTCTCGACAAGGTCACAAAACAGCAAATTGTAAAAATAGCACAATTTGGGTTCTCAACCCCATAAAACCAACGTCTCAAAGTAGGTAAAATTTAGGTATAATATCATTATGAATATAGCGATAGATATTTCTCCTTTACATTCAGGTAATTTTCTTCAGCATCGAGTTCGAGGAACAGGGTTCTATATCGAGAACCTCAAAACATCTTTAGAAAAATATTTTCCGGAAAATAATTATATCTACTTTATTAAAGGTGATAAGCTACAAAAAAATACTGATGTCATTCACTATACATACTTTGAACCGTTTTTTTTAACCCTTCCTTTAGAAAAAAAACATAAAAAAATAGTTACGGTACATGATGTAACTCCTCTAGTTTTTCCTATTCATTTTCCTCCGGGAATAAAAGGAAAAATTAAATGGGAAATACAAAAAAAAGCATTAAAAAACTCAGATATTATAATTACCGATTCATCTTCCTCAAAGCGCGATATTATTAAATATACAGGTATAAAAGACGAAAAAATAAAAGTAATTTATTTAGCTGCGAAAGAAAACTTTGTTCCATTGAAAAATAAAAATACAAAACAAGAAATTACTAAAAAATACAATATACCATCAGAGTTTATTCTCTATGTTGGAGATATAACATGGAATAAAAATGTTCCGCGCTTAATCGAAGCTGTAAATACAATAGAAATTCCCTTGGTTATAGTTGGTAAAGCTCTTTCGGATCAAGAGTTAGGAAAAACAGATAGGAAAAATTTATGGAATCAAGATCTTTTTAAAGTTGAGCAACTAATTAAACAAAATAAAGAAATTTTTAGACTTGGATTTGTTCCGGAAGAAGATCTCATTAAGTTATATAATAGCGCAAGGGTGTTTCTTATGCCATCTTTGTACGAGGGCTTTGGTCTTCCTGTTCTTGAAGCTATGAGCTGCGGCTGTCCGGTTATAACCTCTAAGGATGGATCTTTAGAAGAAGTTGGAGGCGAGGCTGTATTTTATGTTGACGCGCATAACACAAACAGTATTGCTTCCGGAGTAAAAGAAGTATTTATAGATTCAAAAAAACAAATTGAATTAAAGAAAAAAGGATTAGTACAGGCAAAAAAATTTTCATGGAAAAAAACTGCTGAGGAAACAATAAAAGTTTATGAAGGAACGAATTAAACGAGTAGCACAGAATCCACTTATCTTAGGAAGTGCTGTTATATTTTTTGGTACTCTTTTTGCTAACTTTTTAAATTTCTTGTTTAATTTTTACATGACAAGAAATATGACCGTTTCCGATTATGGAATTCTATCAAGTCTTGTTTCAGTTATAATGCTTTCTGCATTAACGTCTGATTCTTTTGCTCCAACAATCGTGCATTTTTCCGGCGGTTTTTTTGCGCGGAAAGAAACCGAAAAAGTGATTGGCCTATTCCATGAACTGAATAGATATTTTCTTGCTTTAGGGATATTAATTCTCGCGCTGTTTTTAGTTTTTGGTAAATATATTGGTATTTTTTTTAAAATAGAAGATCAATTTCTAGTAATTTTAGTTGGAATAATAGTATTCATTAATCTTTTAGGAACTGTTAATAGAGGAATTTTGCAAGCCAAATTGTCCTTTAGATATATTTCTTTTATATATATATGTTCTTCGTTTGTTAAGCTTGTTATTGGTATTTCTTTAGTAATTCTCGGTTTTAGGGTTAAAGGTCCTTTGTGGGCATTTATTATATCTTTTTCTGTTGCATATTTTTTAACTTTTTTTCCATTAAAATTTTTACTAAAGAGAGAAGGTAAAACATCAGGGGTACGTATCGGAGAGATAGTATCCTATGCAGCTCCAGCTACTCTGTCGCTTGTTGGACTTACTTCTTTTATCTCAACTGACATTTTGCTCGTAAAACACTTTTTTTCGAGTGATGATGCAGGGATTTACGCGGGAATATCACTTTTAGGAAGAATAATTTACTTTTTCACAGCTCCGATAACAATGGTATTATTTCCTCTTATTGTACAAAGGAATACCCGAGGAGAAAAGTACATTCATTTGCTAAAATTAGGAGGATTATTAGTTTTTTTATGTTCGTTTGCAATTACAATCAGTTACTATCTCTTCCCTGATTTTTTTATAAAAATTATATTAAAAAGAGAGGAATATTTAATAGGCATACCCTTCTTAGGACTTTTTGGAATTTTTATGATTATATATTCATTACTGTTTTTAATAACAAATTTTTATTTGTCAATTAAGAAGACAAAAGTATTTCTAGTAATACTTTTTTTTGCTTTTTTACAAGGTATTTTAATATGGTTTTACCATGAGACTTTTCAAAATATCGTCTTAATTTCAATATTTTCATGCCTTATTCCATTGTCACTTTTTATTTTACACCTTGCGTTTTATGGAAAAAATAAATAATAAAACTCAACATCTTGTTTCCCTAATAATTCCTGCATACAGACAAGAGAAAACAATAATAGAGGACATAATTCGTATAAAAGATGTCTTAGAACAACTTAGATATGACTATGAAATGATAGTTGTTGTAGACGGAAAAGTAGATAATACTTTGCAAAATGCAAAGAAGGTCACATCTCCTAAAATTAGAGTAACCGGTTACGAACACAATCATGGAAAGGGATTTGCAATTCGATACGGAATGATGCATTCAAAAGGAGATATTGTTGGCTTCATAGATTCGGGAATGGATCTTAATCCCAACGGTTTATCTATGCTTTTAGAACATTTTGAATGGTACAATGCCGACATCATAATTGGCAGTAAAAGACATCCCGCTTCGAGAGTAAATTATCCGTTTAAAAGGCGTTTGATAAGCATGCTTTCCCAGATTTTTATTCGAGTTTTGTTTGGATTAAATGTTCGAGATACCCAGGTTGGCATGAAGTTTTTTAAAAGAAAGGTTATAGAGGACACATTGCCTCGTCTTCTAGTAAAAAAATTTGCATTCGATATAGAGATTTTAGTAGTGGCATACGGTTTGGGGTATAAAAAGATATATGAGGCTCCTATTGAACTAGAGCATATCTTTTCTGAAAGTATTGTTTCCAACAGACTTATTCTGGAGGTTTTAGATACTCTTTGGGATACTCTTGCGATATTTTATCGGCTTAAAATTCTTCGTTACTATGATAATAAAAATAAAAGAAGGTGGAGATATGATCCGGAGCTAAAGTTTGAGGTAAACATGCCGTAAGATGAAAATCTTAATACTAAACTGGCGGGATATAAAACATCCACTGGCAGGGGGCGCAGAAATTTCTACGCATGAACATGCTAAGGGATGGGTAAAAGCTGGACATGAAGTTTTTCAATTTTCATCCTCCTTTCCAAATGCAAAAAAAGAGGAGGTAATAGATTCAATAAGAATAATTAGAAGAGGAAATCATTACACGGTACACCTCTATGCATTTTTTTATTTTTTAAGGTATTTAAGAAAACGAATAGATTTAATTATTGATGAGTTTCATTTTATTCCTTTTTTTACTCCGCTTTATACAAAATCTAAAAAATTAGCATTCATTCATGAAACCGCAGAGGAGATTTGGCTGAGGCATAGATTATTCCCTATAAATATTATAGGATATTTTATTGAGCCCCTGTTTTTCAAACTGTATAGGAATATTCCATTTATGACCGTTTCAAATTCAACAAAAAATGATCTTGTCCGATTTGGAATAAACAAAAATAATATTACTATAATTAATAATGGAGTAAATATTGTTAAGCGTAGGTCAGAAAAAGAAAAAACAGCAACGATAATTTGTCTTAACAAATTGTCAAACGATAAAGGAAGTGAAGACGCAATTTACGCATTCCATGAAGTCTTGAAATATGAGAGAAATACTCATCTTTGGATGGTTGGAAAAGAAGATGAGAAAGGATACAAAGAAAAGCTCAAGCAAATAGCAAAGAATTTAGGGATAGAAAATAAAATATTTTTCTTTGGCTTTGTATCCGAAGAAAAAAAGTTCAATTTGCTCGGGAAGGCTTGGATTTTAATACACCCATCAATAAAAGAAGGATGGGGATTAAATGTCATAGAAGCTGCCAGTTGTGGAACTCCGACTGTTGCTTATGATACATCGGGTCTTCGAGATGCAATAGTTGACGGACAGACCGGTTTGCTCGTAAAGAAAAGAAATCCTATAGAATTAGGAAGGAGCATATATTCGCTTTTGAACAATCAACAGTTTTATAATATTTTGAGTAAAAACGCCTTGGCGTGGAGTAAAAAATTTGACTGGAAAAAATCAGCTGAGGAAAGTCTAAAGCTGATTGAAAATATAATATAGTATGAGTATTATTTTTAAGGTTTTAATATTTTGGTATTCATTGACCAGTTTTTTTAAACGTAAAATCTTAGTAAAAAATATTGGCAAAGACGATTTGGTATTGGATGTTGGATCCGGTGATAAACCCTTTTGGAGAGCGGATGTGATCGTTGATAAATACCTTCAAGATGATCAGCAAAGACACAGTGGGGCTGTGGTGAATGACAAGAGAAAAATATTTATAGAAGGAGATGTTGAAAGGCTTCCTTTTAAAGATAAAGTTTTCGATTTTGTATTCTGTTCGCATCTTTTAGAACATGTTGAAAATCCCGATATGGCAATTGCGGAGTTAGTCAGAGTAGCAAAAAGAGGATACATAGAGGTTCCGTATGCAATCGTTGATCTTTTAATGCCTTTTCCGCCTCATTTGTGGTTCTGTTTTTACAAGAAGGACACTCTTATTTTTCATCAGAAAGAAAAAGAAAAGAATATTCTGATTCATGATACGGAGCGTTTCGGAAAAATATTTTATAATAGTTCTTTGGTTCAATATCTGTTTGCAAAGGACTATAAATCAATTTTTATTACTCTTTACTGGAGAAATAACTTAAAGTATTCCGTTACAAGAGTAAAGAATCCATACAGGTATATATATAAAGAAGAGTTACATGAAAAAACACTTTTTATAAAGATAAGCTTTGTCTTATACAAAATTTTCTACTTTTTCATAACAGGATTACTTTATAAAAAGAAGAAAATAGATATAGATAAACTTTTACTGATAAAGGAATAAAGCAACATGCTGTTTTAAGGTTGTTGTGCATGCGGAAGGTGATATACGTTTAGAGATTGTATTTTATTGGGACATGAGTTTTCCGGATCTACAATAACATGGATATACCGTGCATACTCTGCAGCAAATGGATATGTTATGGTGTTGCCAGCTGGTTGCCTTTCCAGAGTGGGAATTGGTAAGTCTTCCGGAAGAACGTGAGGAGTTTTATACCAGCTATTTCCTCTGATTGAAATATTGAAATAAATTTGATTTGCTTGCTTGCAATTAATTTGGGAAAAACTCCATTTAATTTTTGATATATAAAGCGGCTTTTTTAAATCGATGAGTATTCCACGGTCAGTCTGTTTGTAACTTGCATTATGAGCTATTTCCTCTGTCGTAAACCCTTTTTTTGTGCGAGAGAGATCGTTTTTCCAAATATTAAGAATACTTGCTTCATCAACTTTTATCTGGTATAAGGGTTGCAAATAATGATTATAGTATCTACTACTGTAGTATGATCTATTTGCTGCATTTCCATAATCTAGGCCGATTACGTACTCTCCTTTCCTTACATATCCGCTCCGCAAATTGTTGCCGTATTTTAGATCGCTTCTTACAAACAATTTTGGCAAGTTGGGCATAAGCTCTTGTGCAAGAACCAATGTAGATTCTGGTTCAGCGTTTTGGTTTACCCAAACCGCTGCCTGTCGATACGCATTTCCAAAACTATTTCCCCAGTAAGGCAAATTCCTCTCTTTTGCTCCCCTTAGACCACCAATAAGAGGATTGAAGTATACGTTTTCATTGGGATGAATTGAGATGAGCTTGAGCGTAATAGGAACAAACATTAAAATACTTAATACCTGAAGCGCTAAGAGTGTTGTTTTTGGCGACAATTGTTGAATTGTTTTGTTGTTCAATTGTTTTTTATACAGAACAATAGAGCCTTGTAGTAATGTCACTATGTAGCGTGCTCCAATTCCTGCTAAGATTGCCATAGCCGGAACGAACTCCATGATCTGTCTTACTCCCCCATAAATACCGGCATTTGGCATAGTCACCCTGGCAATAGGAACGACAAGCCAAAATAAGACTAACAAAGCTGTTTTCTCTTTTTCTTTAAATCCTCGTAGAAAGGCAAAAACAATACCCAAGGTACTTAAAAAGAGTGTAACAAGAGGAGTCGTAAAGAGAATCCATTGAAGCGCATACGTATTAAAACCGAGAAAAATAAATGCTCTATCAAAAGAAGGATTAATGCCAATCGTTTTATAGTAAGAAACTATCTGCATAAATCTACTAAATGGGTCAATCCACAGAAATGGCCAACTTCCAAAGAAAATTGTCGTTGCTATCAATGGCAGTACAAGCGCTACAATAAGTAAAAATTTTCCATCTCTTATTGTTTTATTCGATGAACAATAATATAATCCCAGCCAAGATAAAAAAATAACAGGAGAAAACAAAATATTAAATTTTGTCCCCCAGGCAAAACCAAAAAATATAGCAGAAAAAATAATATAGATTAGTTTTCTATTAATTACCCCTTCGTAAAATAGTATCAAGGTCAAACTATAAAATGTGGCTTCGGGGACATCTTTTAAATTGAAATGAGATTCTCCTAAAAAAAGTGGATAGGTTATGAGAGCAGTTACTCCTATTATTCCTGCGAATGTTCCAAATCTTTTCTTTGTCCACCAAAAGATCGTTGCAGCAAGGACTGATGCCGTTAAAATGATATATACATGGTACGAATCTATATCGTTTAAAAATCGTAGTTTCTGGAAAAAAAGGTAGTTAAAAATTGAAGCAAAAATATCTGTAAGCGGTGGATGTCCTCCATCTTTGTTTAAGAAATAAGTGCCGTTATACCCGTCAAGCTGATATATGCTTCGGTGAGGAATTGTATTTTGCGGTTTATCCGGAGAAAACAGGAGCGTATTATCTTTTTGGTGATACTCGACATATTCGGGTAATCCTTTATAGTTTAGTTTTCCTGATAAGAAATACCGTAAGTATGCTTGACCTCTGGGTAAGTGATTGATCGTATCAAAATCTGTTCCGTAATGACTAAGAGTTAATAGCTCAAAGAGAAAAAATGAGACAAATACTATAAAAAATCCCATCAATCCTTTAGCATTGAGCATTGTGTAATTATAAATATTTTCTGATATAATTACAATGTCATCAAAATCTAAAAAATGGATAAAACCGCAATTAGAAGTAAGATTTTCGAACTCATCGAAGAGTATTTCGCCAAGGAGGAAAAAGAATTTATTCCCGGAAAAACTCTTGTAAGATACGCAGGTTCGGTTTACGACCATAAAGAGATAAATGCTATGATACATAGTCTTCTGAGTGGTTGGCTGGGTCTTGGAAAAGAAGGTGAAGCGTTTGAAAAAGAGTTCGCAGAATTTGTCGGCGCAAAATATTCTCTTCTTGCTAACTCAGGTTCATCCGCAAATTTACTTGCGATAGCTGCGTTAACATCTTGGAAATTTCCCAACAGACTAAAAAAAGGAGACGAAGTAATTGTTGCAGCATCCGCTTTTCCAAGCACGATTAATCCAATTATTCAAAATGGATTGACTCCTGTTTTTATTGATGTAGATTCAGAGACTTATAATATTCGTCCGGAAGATCTAGAAAAAGCTCTTTCAAAAAAGACAAGACTTATTGTAGTGTGCCACAATCTGGGAAATCCAAATGAGATGGATACGATAATGGTTTTTGCAGACAAATACAAGCTTTTCGTATTTGAAGATAATTGTGATGCGTTAGGTTCTATGTATGACGGAAAAAAGACAGGAAGTTTTGGTATACTTGCCAGCGAATCTTTTTATCCAGCACATCATATAACAACAGGAGGAGAGGGAGGAGCTGTTATTATTAACGATGATTTTAGACTATATCGAATCGTACAATCATTTAGAGACTGGGGAAGATCATGTTGGTGTGGAGCAAGCGGCGGTCCACGAAATGGTGTTTGCGGATATAGATTTCAGTTTAAGGTCAACGGATTTCCTTATGATCATAAATATATTTTCGAACATATCGGATATAATTTAAAACCTGTGGAAGCACAAGCCGCTATGGGGAGAGTCCAGTTAAAAAGACTGCCGAAATTTATTGAGGCAAGAAAAAGAAACTTCAAAACGTATGCGGAATTTTTTAAAAAATATGAAAAGTTCTTTATCTTACCAAAAGCTCTTCCTAAGTCAGATCCCTGTTGGTTTGCGTTTCTTTTGACAATTAAAGATGATGCACCATTTGACAGACTTGCAATAACTAATTTTCTCGAACAACATAGTATTCAAACTCGCCCATCTTTTTCTGGAAATATTTTACGCCAGCCGGCATATAAAAATATAACGTATAAAAAAGTCGGTTCGTTGGAAAATTCAGACAGAATATTTGAGAAAACGTTTTTTATTGGAGTTTATCCTGGGTTGACCGAAAAACACCTCGAGTACGTAATGTCTGTTTTTGATACTTTTCTGTCAAAATATTAACATGCAGCAAAAAACAGTTTTAATAACGGGCGCAAGCGGGTATATTGGATCAGAAATCGCAAAAAAATACGTTTCACTTGGTATAAAACCTCATTTACTCTTAAGAAGTGAATCTAAAAAAACCAGGCTTACTTCAATACTTTCTTCATGCATTGTGTACGAAGTAAACATTATTGATTTTTATAAAACATTGGAAATATTTCAAAAAATCGTTCCCAATATAGTCATACATCTGGCAAGCGTTGGAGTATATTCTTATACAGATAATTCACTAGAAAACGCAAAGCGAATGATAGACTCAAATATTCAAGGCACACTTAATCTTTTGCATGCTGCACGAGAAACAGAATGCGATCTATTTTTAAATACCGGGAGCTGTTTTGAGTACGGAACAGGAGAAACACCTTTTAAAGAGGATGATTGTCCCAATCCCGTAAATATTTATGGCGCCACAAAAATTGCGGCAACAGAACTTGCCAAAACATTTTATCGAGCTTTTAAATTTCCTGTCATTACAGTTCGTCCTTTTACTGTATATGGCCCGCAAGAAGGAGAAGGAAGATTTATTACTACAATAATTAAAAATTGCTTAGAGAGAAAAAATTTAAAACTAATAAAAGAACCGGTAATACGAGACTATATATTTATCGATGATGTTGTTAGAGCTTATGTAGCTATTATTCAAAATTACGAAAAACTAAAAGGAGAAATTATTAACATATCAACCGGGAATGGTAATTCTATTCAGAAGGTAGCAGAAATAATTATTGAGTTAGTAAAAGCAAAAGATATAGTTATAGACATGGGCGGGTTTCCCACAAGAGAAGGGGAAGTATTTTCTCTTGTAGGTAATCCGCAAAAAATTAACTCTCTTATCGGGTGGAAAGCGCACTATTCTTTACAGGCAGGAATTCAAAAAACGATCAACGCACTAAGTGTGAAAATCTAATTGATTATCGATCTAAATAGTTTATCGTATTCTTTAGTACACGTGATATAAGAGAGAAATTTTTCTGCGATTTTTCTACTTTCTTCCCCCATAGCTTCTATTTTGCTTGAATCCAAAATAGAAATGACTGCATTTGCAATAGATTTTTCGTCTTTCTCGTCTACTCTGTATCCATTTTTTCCGTCTCTGACATACATATTATTCACTCCAAGTTTGGTAGATACAATTGGGATTCCTGATGCAATTGCTTCAAACAACGCGACTATGTGTGATTCTAAATTTCCGTAAGAATCTTTAACAGATGGAGCAACGTATATATCGGCAATTGTGTAGTATAAAAACAATTGGTCATGGTTTACTTTTCCTATAAATAGTACCTTATCTTTTATGTCCAGCGCATAAACCAGTTCTCTCAATTTGTTTCTCTCAGACCCCTCACCTATAAGAATAAGTTTAATGTTAGGAATTTTTTTAATTATGAAAGGAATCGACCGCATGAGGTACTCAAACCCTTTTTTTTCCACAAGTCTTCCGACAGCCAGTATAATTTTTTCGTTTTCAGTAAATCCAAGATTTTTTCTTGAAACAATTTTATTTTTTCTAGGATAGGGGTATTGATTAATATCAACCCCATACAGAATCTCTTTGAATTTAGTTTTGTCGATCCCTATTTTTTCTAGTTCATCCAAATACCTCATACTATTTGAAACGATATATTTTGCTTGGCTTCCGGCAAATTGTGACATCGTCCGAAATAGAATATTTTTTTTAGATAGGTATACATCAGAACCTGGGACAGTAATGACCAAAGGAATTTTTGTTAATTTGGAAACAAGTGCTGCAATAAAACCATTGGGTAAAATCCAATGAGCAGAAATAGTTTGAATATTATATTTTTTTACGGTTTTAAGTAAAGCGATAAATGAAAATAAAAACAAAAGAGGAGCAAAAGGATACACAAAAAATTTCAATTTTTGATCGCCTGCCAAAGTACGGGAGTATCCGAGTACATGAAAGCTATCGGGATATATATATTTATATTTTTCTATTACAAAATTTTTTATTTGTTCGTAATTAAAATTTTTTTCATATGGCGTTAAGACTACAACCTGATTTCCTTGTTGAGTTAACCCAATAGCAAAATCCTTTATAAATGGCGCAACAGGATCTCCGGGATATCGTGGAAAAGTGTGTGTAAAAACACATATATTCATATTTGTGCTTAATGTATTGTACACAATAAATTTTGATTTTTCACTGAGTAAATAGGTTCTATGTTATAATCAAATTGCCTACAAAATAGGTTATTTTGCTATGAGCCGGCTTAAAATTTATGGAACCATGGTGGTATTTTTTATTGTTTTATTAGTTGGTTTAACCACTATAAAAGATTATGGAATAAATTGGGATGAACCGGTACATTACCTGCGTGGTCAGGCATATCTGAGATATTTTTTAACCGGAAAAAAAAATTATGATGATCTTCCCAAGCTTAGGTCTCATTATTCAAAATTTGACCGTTATCAACTACCGACCGATATAACCTACGAAAACGAGTCATCTTTTCGGCGCAGTATTTATCAATTCGACAGAGAAGGAAAAAGGCTTATGTTCTCATGGTTTATTGATAATGATTCAGGTCATCCCCCATTAAACGGAATATTAGCTTCTTTTTTTAATTATATTCTCTATCAAAAACTTGGTGTTTTTGGAGATATGGAAAGTTATCATGTGTTTATTGTATTTGTAAGCGCAATGCTAACTGCCTCAGTTTTTCTTTTTACAGCATATTACTACGGTATTTTTTCCGCCCTTGTAGCTTCTTTTACTCTCTTTCTTTATCCGCTATTTTTCTCAGAATCACATTTTAATATTAAGGATCCTGTGGAAGCAAGTTTTTATTCAATAGCGATTATCATTTTTGTAAACGGAGTAATTAAAGAAAAATGGAAATTACTTCTCATTTCTGCAGTTTTTTTTGGATTTGCTTTGGGAACAAAGTTCAATATTTTTTTTGCGCTTATTACTATATTTTTTTGGCTTGTTATTTACAAATTCGAAAAATTAAAAAAACGAGAATGGCCTTTCTCAATATCTATAACAATGGCCATAATAAGTATACCTTTTATTTCGTCTGCCATTTTGTTTTTTTCATGGCCTTTTTTATGGAAAAATTCCTGGCAGCATTTTTTATCTATTCTTTCTTATTATAAAGATATTGGTACGACATCATATCAGGTTAAAAGGGGTATTTTCTTAGGTTTTAATACGTATGCGCTTCAATGGATTCTCTTTACGACTCCTCTTGTTACACTCTTTTTAAGTACCTTTGGTATTGTTTTTGCCTTTCTACGAGGATTTAAAGAAAAAGAGAAAACAGCTTTGTTAGTCTTATTTTGGCTTGTCGTTCCTATTGCCAGGGTGACTATG
>Ga0209343_10000334_pt1 | contig 65613 bp, 70 predicted proteins | sample RifCSPlowO2_02_FD_184026 | JGI IMG/M metagenome (GOLD analysis project Ga0209343, IMG submission 184026) | Groundwater microbial communities from Rifle, Colorado - Rifle CSP2_plank lowO2_0.2 (SPAdes) (version 2) | ecosystem: Environmental > Aquatic > Deep subsurface > Groundwater | place...
GTGTAGGCCAGCTCGATCTGGTTGCAGGGCAGTCCCTGGCGGTCCACGTCCCAGCCGTGCGACATCAGGGCCGCGTGCATGCCGGTGGGCGCGCCGGCCCGCAGCAGCGGCGCGACCTGGCCGCGCACCGCCTGCGGCTCACCGCGCAGGATCAGGTGGCGGATGGTGGCGTGGATCAGCCGCACCTTGAGCACCTGGGCCACACCGGCGCCGCTGGCGTCCATCAGCCCGCCCTTCATCATCACCGGGAACACCATGGCCGCGGTCTGGCGGATGCGGTGTTCGGTGTGCTGCTCCAGCTGGCCCGCGATGTGCAACACCTCGGCCAGGTTGGGCAGCACGTAACACTCCGGCAGGCTGGCGCAGAACAGCAGCGTGCACGACAGCGGGCCCTGCTCCATGAAGATGGCCTCGGCGCGCTCGACCTTGGCCGCGTCTGCCCAGGCGGGCAGCGCGCGCCCTTCGTCGACATAAGTGCGCAACGCGGCCACCACCGCCGGATCGGCCGCCGCTGCGGCATCGCCCTGCCCCCAGTCGGCCAGGGCACCGTTGCTGGTCCAGCCCGCCATGAGCCGGGTGGCGGCGGCGAGCCGGTCCGTGGCCGGGCCGGTGGCCCCGTCGGCGTCGGACCACGGCCCGATGAGCGCCGCCACGGTCTGGTCCGCCAGCGGGTCGGCCTGCAGCCCCATCGGCGCCAGCGGCACGCCGTGGGCGGGTTGCGCCTGGGGCGCCTCGGCGTGGGCCGAGGTCCAGTGCCGCCAGGCCACCCACGCGATCAGGGTGGGCATGCCCATGGCAAAAAAGGCGATGGCGCGGATTTCGATCGGATGGCCAAACAGCAGCTGGAACACCAGGCCGCTGGCGTACAGCCCGATCGGCACCCAGGCCGCGAGCCGGGTCTGGCGCCCGATGGCCGGCACACGGCGCGGCGCGGCCAGCGCCTGGAAGGTGGCGATGATCACGAAGGACACCAGCATCCAGCCCGCGAAACCCTGCAGCGTTTCGCCAAACCAGCCCCCGTCGGGCTTTTCCATGATCCAGGCCTTGAGCACGTACACGAAGTACGGGTCGGCCCCGAGATCGAAGGTGGTCACGATCATCGCGGCCAGCCAAGCGGTGAGCGCGCCGCTCTTGAGCGTGGGCGCCGCGTGCACCGGCGTGCGCCACAGGATGAGGCTGGCCAGCACATAACCCACCAGGCACAGGGCCAGCCACATCAGCGGAATCGCCAGCGGCACATCGCCCAGCCGGGGACCCAGCACCTCGGTGTAGGTGTAGCGGCCGAAAAACCAGCCGCGAGAAGAGCCCATCTGCTCGGCGAACCAGCCCAGCCCCAGCGCCAGCACGGCCAGCACCCGGGCGCCGCGGTGGCCCAGCAGCACCGATGCAGACCACAACGCGGCCCAGAACATGGCCACCGAAACGGCCACCAGACCGAGCGTGAGCAGCGGGTAGGCCTGCGCGGTGGCGAGGATGAGGCCCGCCGACAACAGGCCGGGCAGCAGGACTTGGAGCAAACGCGAACGCAGAAGAGCCACAGGAGCCTCCCAGGAAATCGGTCACAGCCCCCTGCGTTGACGGTGCTTATTTTAGATAGGCGTCGCGTCAGGGTATTCCCGGTTCGGCCGGGCATGCGGCTTGCCGAAGGTCGTGGGCCCATCGGGGCCATCTGCCCCACCGATTCAAGGAGTATTGCCATGACACATCGGACCCTTCAGCGCAGCGCCCTCGTTCTCGCCCTGCTGTTCAGTGGTGCAGCGTTTGCGGACAACCTCGCCCCACGCGATCAGGCGTTCCTGGAGCAGGCCGCGCAGAATGGACACGCCGAGCAATCCGCCGGCCAACTGGCGCTCATCAAGGCCCGCAACCCGCAGGTACAGGCCTTTGCCCAGCGCATGGTTGACGAACACGCGCGCCTGGGCAATGAGCTGGAAACCCTGGCCGCGTCGAAGACCTACACGCCACCCGAGGAAGCCTCGCTGGTGCAGAAGGGCAAAGAAGCCCTCATCGGTGGCCTGAGCGACGAGTCTTTTGATCAGCGGTACGTCAACCAGATGGGGGTGGAGGCGCATGAGGCCAACGTCCGGCTTTTCGAAGAAGCGGCCCGCGAAGCGCGAGACCCCGATGTGAAGGCGTTCGCGGTCAAGCACCTGCCCGCGCTTCGCAACCACCTGCAGGCCGCACGTGAACTCAAGGCCACCTTGGCCCCGGCACCGGCCACCAGCGGGAGCCGCTAGCCTTTCAATGCCGACGCCGCCGGCCCACCGCCTCGATGCGCAGCATCTGCCGGTACTTGGTGACGGTTCGCCGGGCCACCACCAGCCCCTGCTGCGCCAGCTGGCGCGTGATCTCCGCATCGGACAAGGGCATGTCGGCGGACTCGGCTTCGAGGATGTCCTGTATCAGGCCCCGGATCGCGGTGCCGGAGCATCCCCGCCCATTGGCGCAGGCCATGGCGCGTGAGAAGAAGTGCTTGAGCTCGAACACCCCTCGGGGCGTGGCCATGTACTTGTTGTTGGTCACGCGCGAGACGGTGGACTCGTGCACGCCGATCTCGTCGGCGATCTCGCGCAGGCCCAGCGGCTTCATGGCCATCGGCCCGAACTCCAAGAAGTGGCGCTGTCGTTTCACGATGGCCTGGGCCACGTCGTGGATGGTCGTGAAGCGCTGCTCAACGTTGCGCACCGTCCAGCGCGCCTCCTGCAGCTGGGCGCCGATGTCGCTGTTTTCACCGGAACGGTGGCGCTGGTAGAGATCCGCGTAAACCTGGTTGAACCTGACCCGCGGCACGATGGCCGGGTTGAGCCGCACCGTCCACTCGCCGCGGATCTTCTTCACGATCACATCGGGCACCACATAGGGGGCGTGCGAAGAGCCGCAACGCCAGCCCGGCCGGGGGGCCAGCCGGCGGATGCGGTCGCACACGGCTTCCACCTCCGCGGTGGGTCTGCCCAGCCGGCGGGCCAGGTTGGTGATGTCGCGGGCGGCCAGCGCGCCGAGGTGTTCGGTGACGATGGTGTGGGCCATGGCCCGCATGTCCCCACACCCGATCTCGTGCAACTGCAGCTCCAGGCATTCCGCGACACAGCGCGCCCCCACGCCCGCGGGCTCCAGCGACTGAACGAGCTTCAGCGCGATCTGCAGGTCCACCAGTTCCACCGGCGGGTCCATCGGCACGACGTTGATCAGCTCGCACAACGGTGTGCGCAGGTAGCCGTCGTCGTCCAGCGATTCCACGATCACCTGCGCCAGGGTCAGGTCGCGCTCGGACAGCGGCATGGTGTTGAGCTGGCTGTGCAGTTGCATGCTCAGTGAACGCTCGGCCACCGTCAGGTCCAGCGCCGAGATCTCGCCGCCGGCCGAAGACGGCCGGGTGCCAGCGGCCGCATCGGCATGCCAGAGGTCGCGGTCGCTTTCCACGCCCTCCTCTGGCGATTCGGGCACGGTCTGGGTGCCCGCATCAGCGAGGGCGGCAGCGTCACCGGGTGGGGCATGGGCCACCGCCTCGGCGTCGAGCCCGTCGGCATCGTCGATGGCTTCATCCGACTCCAGGAAGGGGTTTCTTCCCAGGGTGTCCCGCACCATGAGGCCGAAGTCGAGAGACGACATCTGCAGCAGGCGCACGGCGTGTTGAAGTCGGGGCGACAGGGTCTGGCTGTGGCGCTGGTCGGCGCGCAAGTCCAAGTGGATCACGGAGACCTCCTCGTGGCTGGGTGGGTTGGACCCGACCCACCGCAACACCTGTGCCTCAGCCGCAAATTCGAAACAAGCTCATACACATTGATGGGTCCCCTCGGGCGCAAGGCGTTCGCCGGAGGGCCGACCGAGAGGCTCTGCTTGCGATCCGTTGCAAGCCGTGTATTTCTTCACAGATTCATGCCGTCTTGCCGCAAAACTTGCCGAAAAAGGGGCTGTCTTCCCGTTTGAAATGGCGGTGCCGTGCCACCCTTTCAACGAAATCGGCCAGGGCCGTATCTTCGGGTGCCGCGGTCAGCATCAGGCCCGGGTCCTCCGCCCCATCGGGCAAGGTCGTCTGAATCCCGAGCTCGGCCAGCCCGTCCACCGGCCCACCGATGAGCAGCAGGGGCTTGCAATGGCGGTACTGGTCGCGCAGGAATTCGGCCTGCGGGCCGTCGATTGGCACGTCGGGCGGCAGGAGCACGACGGCGGCGTCCCACAGCACCGAAGGCATGGCCTCCAGCGAGCCCTCCACCTCCACGCATTGACCGTCGGAGGCCGTCACCGGCCCCAGACGGGAACCGATCCAGCGCGGGATGATGCCCGCGTCGTTGAGGGCGTTCTTGACCGCCAGCAAAGCGGCCAGGTCCACCCCATCGGAGATCAGCACCGCGACCCGCCGACCTGCGGCGCCGATCACGCCCGGTCTGGAAAACAGCGAGAGCGCGGACGATGCCTCCACCTCGCTCTGCACGTCGGTCGCCAGGGCTCTGGGTTGCGCCGGCGGCATGTCGATCAATCCGAGGCCCTGGGCCACGGCGGTGGCCAGACCATCATCGACATTGGCCAGCACGGACACCATGCGCCGCCGCACCGCGCCCACCGTCACCCGCGACAGCTCGAAGCGAAAGGCCGAGACGATATGGCGTTGCTCGATCGGTGTCTGGCTGCGCCAGAACAGCCGGGCCTGGGCGTAGTGGTCGGCAAACTTCTCCGGCTTGCCGCGCACCTTGTCCTCGAAGACGGGTTGGGGAAAGGACATGAAGCCGGCCGGACCCGCCTGGAACGGGCACCCTCCCGCCAGGGAGTTGGGCTGGTAGGACACGCTCCCGCGGTGGAGGGCCTGGCGGTGCATGCCGTCGCGCTGGTGGTTGTGCACCTCGGCCAGCGAGGTGTTGATGGGGAGCTCGTGGAAATTCGGCCCGCCCAGCCGGGTGATCTGCGTGTCGATGTAGCTGTGGATGCGGCCCTGCAGCAGGGGGTCGTTGCTGAAGTCGATGCCAGGCACGACGTGGGCCGCGCAGAAGGCCACCTGCTCGGTCTCGGCGAAGAAGTTGTCGGGGTTGCGGTTGAGCACCAGGCGCCCGACCACCTTCAGGGGCACGAGTTCCTCCGGCACGATCTTGGTGGGGTCGAGCACGTCGAACGAAAACCGCTGCGCCTCCTCTTCGGTGAACACCTGGATCGCGAGGTCGTATTCCGGAAACAGTCCGGCTTCGATCGACTCCCACAGGTCGCGCCGGTGGAAGTCGGGATCGGCGCCCGCGATCTTCACCGCCTCGTCCCAGACCAGCGAGTGCGTCCCGGCCGCCGGGAGCCAATGGAACTTCACGAAGACCGGGTCGTTGGCCGCGTTGACGAAGCGGAAGGTGTGCACGCCAAACCCCTGCATCGTGCGGTAGCTCCGCGGTATGCCCCGGTCGCTCATGACCCACAGGGTGTGGTGGATGGACTCCGGCATGAGGGAGATGAAGTCCCAGAAGGTGTCGTGTGCGCTGCTGGCCTGGGGCATCGCATGGTGCGGCTCGGGCTTGACGGCGTGGACGAGGTCGGGGAACTTCATGGCGTCCTGGATGAAGAACACCGGGATGTTGTTGCCCACCAGGTCCCAGTTGCCCTCCTGGGTGTAGAACTTGACGGCAAAGCCGCGCGTGTCCCGCACGGTGTCGGCCGAACCGCGCTCGCCGGCCACGGTGGAGAAGCGCACGAACACGGGGGTGCGCTTGCCGCTCTCGGAAAACAGATCGGCCCGGGTGATGTCGGCCAGCGACACGCTGCACTCGAAGTAGCCGTGGGCGCCCGAGCCGCGCGCGTGCACCACGCGCTCGGGGATGCGCTCGTGGTCGAAGTGGGTGATCTTCTCGCGCAGGATGAAGTCTTCCATCAGCGTGGGGCCGCGCAAGCCCGCCTTGAGCGAGTTCTGGTTGTCGGCCACCGGGACGCCCTGGTTGGTGGTGAGGGCCCGGCCGCTGGAATCCGCGCGCACGCGGTCCAGCGAATCGTTGCCCGCGTTCAGGCCGAGCCGAGGCGGGCCCTCGCCGAGCTTGGGCGAGCCGACGGTTTCGCTCACCGTGCTCGCGCCCGCCCGGTCTTCGTCGGACGTGGCGTGGGCGCCTTCCTGCGGCGCGTGGCCGTTGTCCAAGCCATGCTCGCTCGCCTTGTCTGGATTGAACGGCATGGCGGCCGCAGCGTGTTCGACCGCGGTCTTGCGCAGGGCCACGTCCTGCACCGACAAGTCGACCCCCGCGGGATCGGGCAGGTGGCTCGGGCCCGAGACGGTACTGGCATAGGCGCCGGTGGACGGCAGCACGGTGACACCGGGTTGTGCTGCCTTCGTGGAAATGGGATGGGTGGGTTTTTGGGTGGCCATGGTCTTGGGGAAATGAATGGGGGTGGGTGGAGAAAAAAACCGGGCGGCCCGGCGATGTCAACGGACGCGGAACAGGCGTGCCAGCAGCGGCGCGACCAGGCTCACCAGCGTGATCGCCGCGGCGGGACTGAGCCGGGATCGCCACCACGCGGGCAACAAGGGCCAGGCCAGACCGACGCAATGCGTCCAGGCGGCGCTGTGGGTCTGCGCGGGCGTCCCCCGCGCGTGGGCGCTGGGCCGGCGCCGTGAGCGCCTCAGCCAGAACAGCCCGAAAAGGGTCGCCAACGCCGCAGCAACGGGCCCCAGCAGGCGCCGCGGCTCACCCCGCGCCCTCTGGCGCAGACGCCGCACGCGGCGGTGCAGACCGTCCTCCCGCGCGATCAGACGACGCTCCGCCTCATGGATGCGTTGATCCAGTTCGGCAAGCCCCCCCAGGTCCACCGGAGGAGCCGTCACCGCCTCAGGGGGCCGTGGGGCTTGGGACGTCAGGGGCTCGCTCATGGGGGGCTGGCTCCGTGGGACCGGCGTCGGGGGCCTGGGGCGGGGAGGCCACGGGCACCGGCGGCGAGGGGAAGGTCAGGTGTCGGCGCGTGGCGGGCAGACCCAGCACGGGAAGCAGCGTGCGCACGCGCTGGACCACCCAGACCAAGAGCAACAGGTGCACCGCGAGCGCCAGCAGAAAGGCCGCCGTCCAGTGCAACCCGGCCAAGGCCAATGTGGCGATGACCAGGCCCCACAGCAAGAGCCACGCCGTGATGCCCAGCACGGCCAGCGCGATCCCCAGCAGGGCGATCTGCAACAGCGCCATGCCCGCCCGCTGCAGCTCCAGGGACAGCAGTTCCACCCGGTCGCTGACGAGGCCCGGGAGCTCGCGCCAGATGCCCCTGAGCGTGTCCAGGAAGGACTCGGGCGCGGCTTGCCCGTCTGGCGTGGAACCCGGCGTCGACGTGCTCATGGGCATCAGCGCAGGACCCGCGCGACCAGCACACCCACCGCCAGCGCGGCGGCCACCGCGCCCAGCGGGTGGTCCCGTACCGACTGGCGCACGCGCTCGCCCCACGCGTCGGCGTTCGTGTCCAGCGCCGCTCCCATCGCCGCCAGTTCACGCTGAAGCGTCTGCACGTGGGGCTCGGCGGCGTCGGCCAGACGGTCCACCGCGGCGTGTGCGCTGTCCACCACCCGGCGGAACTGCTCGTCCACAGGCGCTTCGGGCGGGTCGGCCCACGGGATGGCGTGCGGTGCCTGGCCACTGCCATCCGCGGGGTCGGGCACCGGCATCGGCGGGTCGGTGTGGGCACCGGCAAGCCGGGCCATGTCGTGAGGCATGCCGCTCATGTCATCGGTGCCTGCGTCCAGAGAGGGGGCAGCGGCTGCCATTCAGCGCACCGTGCCACGCCGGAACAGCTTGATGATGCCCAGCAGGATGACCGCGCCCAGGAACGAAATCAGCAAAGCGCCGAGACTGAAGGCATCGTCGTTGATCGTTCCCACCCCGACCAGGGGCGAGATCAACAGCCCCCCCAGCGCCGCCCCGACGACACCCACCACCACATTCAAGAACACGCCCTGCTGGCTGTCGGTGTTCATGAAGATGCTGGCCAGCCAGCCGATGACACCTCCGACGAGCAGCCAAATGATGAGATTGATCATGTGAGTTCTCCAAATTGGGTTCATGGCGAAACGGAATCTCCGAGGGGCAAACGGCGTGCCATCCCCGCCTTCAAAGGCCCGGACGCGTGTCCACATCGTTCGGGCGCGTCTGAGCCTCAGATGGCCTCCACACTGCCGGTGATGGGAAGCACGACACCCGTGATGTAGGCCGAGCAGGACGGTGCCGCCAGGAACACGTAGGCGGGGGACAGTTCTTCGGGTTGCGCAGGCCGCTTCATGTCGGTCTTGAGCCCGAACTCCGCGACCTTCTCAGCCGGCAGGTCCGAGGGATTGAGCGGTGTCCACACCGGCCCTGGCGCCACGGCGTTGACCCGGATGCCGCGCTCCAGCAGGTTGCTGGCCAGCGACTTCGTGAACGCATGGATGGCGCCTTTGGTGGATGCGTAGTCGAGCAGATGGGCACTGCCCTTGAAGCCGGTCACCGAGCCGGTGTTGACGATGCTGGACCCTGGCCTGAGATGCGGCAGCGCCGCGCGCGTGAGACGGAAATACCCGCCCAGATTGATGTCCCAGACCTCGCGCAGGCGGGCATCGTCAATGTCTTCGATCGAGTCGGCGTGTCTGTGAAAGCCGGCGTTGTTGACCAGAATGTCCAGGCCGCCCAAGGTCTGAACGGTGCGATCCACCGCCTGCTCGCACCAGGCCCGGTCTCGCACGTCACCTTGCAACAGCAGGCAACGCGCGCCCTCGGCCTGCACGTGGCGGCTGGTTTCTTCGGCGTCCTCGGTCGACGAGAGATAGGTGACGGCCACGTCGGCGCCCTCCCGCGCGAAAAGCACCGCCACCGCGCGGCCAATGCCGGAGTCGCCCCCGGAGATCAGCGCGACCCGCCCCAGCAGCTTCTGGCTGCCCTGGTAGTCGGGTGCCATGAAACGGGGCCTGAGCGCCAGGTCGGCTTCCTGCTCATCCGGGGCGAGGTGCTGGGCCGGCATGCGGGTGGGCTGCGGGCGGGTGGTGGCCATGTGTTCGTCCGTGGTTTGCGTGGGGGTGTTGTCTGCCATGGGGGGCCTCCTGGTCCATGAAGATGAATGAACGAGAGCGGACCCCCATCGGAGCAGTTGACGTGCCCGATGCCCGCAGCGGGAATGACGCCATAACGGAAACATTTGCCGCAAGAAAGTCTTGCGCTGCCGGGAGCGCCCCTTGCCCCGCCCCGGAGCCCGCGCCCTGCGCACTTCAAACCAAGGAGCCCTTCATGACACAGGTGAGAGACGTGATGACCCTGGGCGTGCTGTCGCTCTCGCCCCGCGACACGGTGCTGCTGGCCGCGCAAGCCATGGAGCAACTCAACATCGGCGCGCTGCCGGTCTGCGAGGGCCCGCGGGTGGTGGGCGTGATCACCGATCGCGACATCGTGGTGCGCGGGGTCGCCCTGGAGCTGCCGATGAACACCACCCCGCTCAGCGCGGTGATGTCGCCACAGGTGGAGTGCGTGTTTGAAGACGAGGGCCTGGCCGAGGTGATCGCCAAAATGCAGCAGTCGCAGATTCGCCGGCTGCCGGTGCTCGACAACGCCGAGCGGCTGGTGGGCATGCTCTCGCTGGGCGACCTGGCGCTCCACGCGGACCCGGCAGTGACCGGCATCACCCTGGCCGACATATCCGAGCCCGACCGACCGTTGGCCACCGGTGGCAAGGCGGGCGGCGCAGCCTGAGCCAGGCCCGATGATCTGGACGCTGCTCAAGGCGACGGTGAACGCCTGGCTCGACGACTACGCGCCCAGCATGGGGGCGGCGCTCGCGTTCTACACGCTGTTCTCGGTGGCGCCACTGTTGCTGATCGTCATCTCGGTCGCCGGCCTGTTCTTCGGCGAGGCGGCGGCGCGCGCGGAGATCTTCGGGCAGATCTCGGAGCTGGTGGGGCCCGAGAGCGCCGCCACCTTGAACACCGCGCTCAGGAGCCTGGACAGGCCGGCCGCCAGCGTGATGGGTACCCTGGTGGGCCTGGGCACGCTGCTGATCGGTGCCACCACCGTGTTCGCCGAGCTGCAGAACGCCATGGACCGCATCTGGCAGGTGCCCGAACGGCGCGATGCCCGCGGCGTGCGGGACTTTTTCCGGGTGCGCCTGCTCTCGCTCGGGCTGGTCCTGGGCATCGGTTTCCTGCTCCTGGTGTCGCTGGTGCTCAGCGCATCGCTGGCGGCGCTGGGCAAATGGTGGGCACCCTGGTTTGGTGAATTCGCCGTCCTGGCAGACGCGGTCAACTTCGGGGCGACGCTGACCTTCATCACCGCAGTGTTCGCGATGATCTACAAGTGGATGCCCCGAACCCCCGTCGCCTGGCGCGACGTGTGGTTCGGTGCGTTCATCACGGCCCTGCTGTTCACCATTGGCAAGACGCTGATCGGTCTGTACATCGGCCGCAGCGCGGTGGCCTCGGTGTTCGGGGCGGCTTCGTCCCTCGTGGTGCTGTTGCTGTGGGTGTATTACTCGGCACAGGTCTTTCTGCTCGGGGCGGAGTTCACCTGGGTGTTCGCGCAGCGGGGAAAGCCCGCACCACAGCCGCCACCGATACCGCAGCGCACGGGCTGATCCATGCCCCTTCGGGCATCCCCACGCGCGGCGCCCCGACAGGCGATCCCGAGCCTGGCGCCCATGAAGATCGCGCCAGAAGCCGCCAGGGGGCTCAGGCGTCGGGCGGGAACGTCAACGGATGCGCGCCAGCCCGGCTGGGCCCAACGTTGGCGGCCGTGGCCGGGAGATCGGGTGGGTACCGGGTGGGCAGCAGGATGCGAAAGCAGGTGCCGTCGCGCCCCGACTCCACCTGGAGGGTGGCATCGAGCAACTCGCACAGCCGCTTGACGATCGACAGGCCGATGCCCTCGCCCGGGCCGGACGGCGTGCCCCTGTCATGGCCGTCCATGGAACGCACCTCGGGCACGCCACCATCGTCGGCGGCCACGTGCACCACCTCCCCGGCCCGCGCACCGCGGGCCACATCCCGCGCATGGTCGGTGGCGGCTTCCAGGGCATCCACGACACCCTGGGCCTGACCGGGCGCGAGGCCAGGGCCCGTGTCCTCCACCTGAAGCGCCCAACGGTCGGGATCGTTGGGGCCGGCCTCTCCCCACGACACCGTCACGCCCCCGGTCGGGGTATAGCGGATGGCGTTGAGGACCAGGTTCTGCACGATGCGCTGGAGCTTGACGGCATCGCCCTCGACGCAGAAGCCGGGCTCCCCGATCAGCTCCAGCGACAGCCCCTGCGCGGCGGCGAGGACGCGCAGGTTCTCGCCCATTTCCGTCAACAGTGCCGCCACATCGAGCGTTTCCAGCCGCCGCGGCTCCTGGCCGCCCTGCAGCCGGGCCAGGCAGGTGATGTCGTCCAGCAGCCGGTGCAGCTCATGCATGTTGCGATCCAGCATGCGCAGGAAGTTGTCGCGCGCCGGGCCATCCAGATTGGGATACCCCAGCCCGGCCGCGACGTTGGCCACCACCCCCAGGTTGCCCCGCAGATCGTGTGCGGCCTGTTGCCACAGCGCGGCGCGCCGCTGGTCCAGGCGGCGCAGGTTGTCCAGCGCCACCTCCAGCTCGTGCGCGTGGCTGACCGCCTCCAACTGCTGCAGTTTGAAATACTGGGACGTGCTGGCGCTCACGGCCACGCTGAAGATGCGGGCCCACACCTGCCGCGCCCGGGCCATCTCCTCGGGCAGGGGCGCGGGGTCCAGATGCGCACAGGCTTCGAGTTCCGCGACCACACATTCGTTGAGATAGCCCAGCTCGCGCGACACCTCGGCCAGCCCGAACCCCTGCTGCCAGCGGTGCAGGCCGTGCGCGGCGGCGTCGCCCCGGTGGGACACATCGGCATCGGGCTCGCGCAACTGGGTCTCGAAGCCCTGGAGCAAGGCCGGAATCTGGTCATTCAGCTGGGCGCGCGGCAAGGTGTAGCCCGTGGTCAGCGTGCTGTCGGCCTCCACCGCGCGGCGCCAGGCGGCCACGATGGGATCGCGGCGCAACGCCAGGTGGTCCGCCAGCGCGGGAAGTGCGTGATCGGGTGGTGGCATCGTGTTCTTGTTCTTTCTGTGGGTTGATGGGTGTGGCGTCAGTCGCGTGCACCGTTGCGGCCAGTCGTGTGCGGGGTCTGCTGTCCACCATCCGGCGAAGCGATCACGCGGGAATCCTGGCGCCTCTTGCGCACTTCCAGGCGCCTGAGCCAGACCAGCACCAGCAGAATGAATGCCGTGGCCAACAAGGCGGTGCCCTCGCGCCCCAGGCCAGCCGACAGACCCACGGCGGCGGTGGTCCAGATGGTGGCGGCCGTGGTCAGCCCATGAACGCGGCCCTCTTGGCCCATTTTCAGCACCGCGCCAGCGCCGAGGAATCCGATGCCGGAGACAACGCCCTGAACCACACGGCTCAGCGCTTCAAAGCCCATGCCGGCTTCCGCGGGGACGAGCACGAAAAGCGCGGCACCCAGCGACACCAGCATGTGGGTGCGCAGGCCCGCATCGGCGTCGCGGCGCTCGCGGTCCCATCCGATCACCGCCCCCAGCAGCAGGGCCACGGCCATGCGCGCGGTCACGCGCACGGCCTGCTCGACCTGCAGCAGATCGGAGAATTCGGCACGCAAGGTGGCCACGACGATGTCAAGCACGGACATGGATACCCCCCACAGACAGAACGCCTCCGCGATCGTGGCTGAAATACGCCGCGTTGCCACGCCGCGAGACGGCCAAGAAGTCTGACGGCATCCCACCGGCTTGGCGAAATGACCATCGAAAACCCTGTCATTCACGAGGCCAAAGGGCCAAACGCTCAGGGGTGTGGTGCAGCTGTCTGGTTTTGCCGCCACACAGCCCGAGAAGGACAAGGCCTCAGAGCTTCCTATTCGGGAACGCCGTATGCCCCCACAGCCGTCGTGCGCGACGGATGCCGGCCCATGGGTGTCGACTTTTCTTCCACTTCTTTCAAAGGAATGTCATGGACAACAGAGACATTGTCAAAACGCTCAACTCGCTGATCGAAACCTCCAAGGACGGCGAATACGGGTTTCGCCTCAGCGCCGAGCATGCCCGGAGCGAGCAGATCAAGTTGCTCTTTCTGGCGCGTGCCGGCGAGTGCGCGCAAGCCGCTTCGGAATTGCAGACCCTGGTGCTGCAATACGGAGGCAAGGCCGAGACGTCCGGAAGCGCCACCGGCTCGCTGCATCGCGGGTGGGTGGCCGTCAAGGGCACCCTGGCGGGGTACTCGGACCTGAACATGCTGGAGGAAGCCGAACGGGGCGAAGACGCTGCGCTGGAGCAGTACCGCAATGCCTTGCGCCAAGTGGATCTCCCTGGAGAGGTGCGGTCGTTGGTGGAGCGCCAGTTCCAGGGCGCCAAGGACAACCACGACCAGATCCGTGACCTGCGCGAGCAGGCCCGCGCCAGCAGCCACTGAACCACCGGCGAGCGGTTCGCCGGGCTGACCCGCCGTGGCCAGCCCCATGCCCTACCCCGACCCGGCTTCCTTGTCGGGCCGGGGTGGCGTGCGTGCGGCGTGATCGGCGTCGCTGTGTCCGTCACCCACGGGGTCGGCGGATTCGTCTTCCTCCTTGGGGCACTCGGGGCGGGCGGGGCCAGTGCGGGGCGCGTCCGGATGCGGCGGCGCAGGCGCCGCGATGGCCTGCGGGTCGAGCAGTGCGCAGGGCGCACGCTCCTCGCCCCATGCGCCCTGGAAGGGCGCTTGGCCGGCAGCCTCCTGCAGGCTGGCGCATTCCAGCGCACAGCGCTTCTTTTCGGCGGTCAACGGGAGATGCGCGCGATCAGCGCGCCCACCGCCAGGGCCAGCATCACGGAAGTCAGCGGGTGTTCACGCACCGTGTGACGCATGCCATCCGTCCATTGATCGCCCATTTCGCGCACGCGGTGCGCTCCCTCGTGCAGCGCCTCGTTCGCGTGGGCCACGCCCGACTCGATCTTCTGCACGGCGGGCCCCGCCTTGTCGGCGATCCGGTCGACCGCGCCGTGAGCGCTTTCGGTCATGCGGTTCAGCAGGTCCTTGCCCTGACCGTCCCCGCGCGACACAAGCGTGCTCGCGGAGGGGCTGGACGGTTCGACGGTGGTGGGATGAAGGGTGGTATCGGGCATGGTGGGCTCCTGAAAGGTCGTCAAAAGGAAGCGTCTCTGGAACGGCCGCGCAGCGGCCTGCGTTCAGGACATGTCCGTCACGGCAATCGGCATGCCGGGCCGGTCACTCCCCCACGCAGGGCCCTAACCGTCATGGTCCCCGTCGGCGGAGTATTTCTTGAGGCGGTTGTAGAGCGTCTTCAGGCTGATGCCCAGGGTCGCCGCCGTGCGCTCCTTCTGGTGCCGGTAGTGGCGCAGCGTGGCCAGAATGAGGGTCTGTTCGGCCTCGGCGAGCGTGGTGCCCACCGGGATGACCACCGAGCCGCCTTCGGGATGCTGCGCAGCCGGGGCGACCTGGGGCGCATGCACCGGTACGGGCTCCGCGGTCGCAGGCGCGGAAACGGGCGCGCAGGCGCGGGCTGGTTCATCGGCCTTCTCCCCGGACCTGGGCAGCCACTGCGCGTCGATCTGCGCGCCCGGCGCCATCACGTAGGCCCGGTGCACGGCATTGCGCAACTCCCTCACGTTGCCCGGCCAGTGATAACGGGTGAGTTGCTCCAGAGCGTCGGGGGTGAAGACTTTCACCTTGCCCTCCTGCTCGCTGATCTGACGCAGAAAGTGTTCCGCCAGCAGGTCCACGTCGGACAGGCGGTCCCGCAGCGGCGGCAGCTCGATGGGGAATACGTTCAATCGGTACAAGAGATCTTCGCGCAGCCGCCCGCTGTCCACCGCGTGTTGGGGGGAACGGTTGGTGGCGGCCACGATGCGCACATCGACCTCCTGGCTCTGCGTGGCCCCCACGCGCATGAAGCGCCCGGTTTCGAGCACACGCAGGAGCTTGACCTGCAGCTCCAGCGGCATTTCGGTGATCTCATCCAGAAACAGCGTGCCCCCGGAAGCGCGTTCGAAGAAGCCCTGGTGCTGGCGGTCTGCGCCGGTGAAGCTGCCCTTCTCATGACCGAAGATTTCGCTTTCGATCAGGTGGGGAGAGATCGCCCCACAGTTGACGCCGAGGAAGGGCATCTTGCGACGGCGGCTCAGTTCGTGGATGGTCTGCGCGACCACTTCCTTGCCCGTTCCGCTTTCGCCGGTGATGAGCACGGTGAGTCCGGTGCCGGCCACACGGGAGATCTGTTCGTACACGCGTTTCATGCTGGGGGCCCGCCCCCAGAGCTGCCCGAAATGCCCTTTGACGGCCAGTTTTGCCGTCAGATCTTCCACCTCGGCCTTCAGCAGGGCCGGCTTGGTGACGCGCGAGAGAACGCCTTGCAGGTGCGTGAGATTGATGGGTTTGACGATGTAGTCCACCACCCCGAGGCGCAGCGCGAGGATGGAGGTGTCCAGGCTCGCATAGCCGGTGATGAGCACCACCTCGGAATTGGACAACAGCTCCGGATCGTTGAACAGGTCCATGCCGCTCCCATCGGGCAGCCGCAGGTCCAGCAGCACGATGTCGGGCGGCTGAAGCACCAGCTGCTTGCGCGCCTCGGCCAGATTGAAAGCCGTGGACACAGTGAAGCCCTGGCTCGCGACCAATGTCTTGAGGGTCGCGGCCGAGTCCACATCGTCCTCGACGATCAGGGCGTGGGTCATGCGTTCATCGGTCGGAAAAGCCGCATCTTGCCCACATTCGCACAGCCTGCATCGGCCTTTGAAGAAACGTTCGGTAAATATTGCCGCCAGCTTTTCAAGCCCGCCCGGTGGTCGGGATCGCTTTTTCGAATCCATCTGCCGCGACGATGGTTCCCGGTGTCTGAGGAGGTTCCTGAATGGGCGCCTGTTCAGGCGGCACGGGCGGATCGTTGATGTCGGGAGGCACCTCCGTGGGGATCTCTTGCGGCGGCGTTTCGGGCATGGGGGGCGTCGGCGGCGGGACCTCGGGGGTGTGGTCCATGGGATCGCCGGTCAGAAAAAATGAGGTCATCGGTGGCTCCTGGTTGACAGACATGTCCTTGCCCACGGAAGAACGAACGCCGCCGCTCCGGCAAGGGGGGTGCCCGCAGGCTGCGCCCTGCGGGCCGCGGGCCTGGCATCTGGATTGCCGTTGAACGGCCCGACGGCGGCCTCCAGGCCGCCCTGAGGTGAACCCTCATCTCCAGCCAGGAAGCCCGCCATGCAAGACCTTTCCCGCCCCCATGACAACCGCCTGCTCGCCGCGCTGGGACAGGCGGATGCGTTGCGCCTGCAGCCCTACCTGGAACGGGTGTTCCTGACGCGAAACCAGCCGATCTACACGCCGGGCGAAACGATGTCGCACGCCTATTTCCCCACCACGCTGCTGGCCTCGCTCATGCACATCACGCAGGACGGCGACTGCGCGGAGTCCGCCCTGGTGGGCAACGACGGCATGCTGGGGCTGTGCCTCTTCATGAGCGACGGCCTCGCCTGCGACAGCGCCTCGGCCCTGACCGCCGGGGAGGCCTTTCGCATACCCGCGGCCATTCTCAGGAAGGAGTTCAACCGCGCCGGTGCCACCATGCGCGTGCTGCTGCGCTATACCCAGGTGCAGATGACCCAGACGGCCCAACGGGCCATCTGCACCCGGCGCCACCTGATCACGCAGCAGGTCGCGCTCTGCCTGCTGCAGCAAGCCGACCACGCCAGCAGCACCGAAGTGCTCATGACCCAGGAGCAGATCGCCCTGCGCCTGGGCGTGCGCCGCGAAGGGGTGACCGAGGGCGCGGGGCTGCTGCAGAAGCTCGGCCTGATCCGCTACGCGCGGGGCCACATCGAGGTGCTGGACCGCGAGGGCCTGGAAGAGCAGGCCTGCGAGTGTTATGCCGTGCTGCGCAACGAGTACCAGCGCCTGCTGCCCGTGCAGACCGGCAAGCCCTGCCTGCTGGCCGCGGCCTGAGGCGCTGCGCCTATGCCCTGCGCCGGGTGCTCCTGCGGGAGGGGCGCTGTGGCGTGGCGCCGGCCTTGTCGGCCCCGCCGGCCCGCCCTTTGCGCCCCGCCAGGCTGCGCGCCAGCAGCTCGGTGAGGTCGACCACGTTGGACGGCGCGGACGCCTGCGGAGCGCCTTCCAGCGGCGTCACGGTCCGCGTGTCTGCGGCCGCGATCTTCTGTTGCACCAGGGCCTGCACGGCGCGCACGAAGCGGTCCTCGTAGCGCTCGGCGTCCCAGGCGGTGGTCATGTCGCCGATCAGCTGGGTCGCCATCTTCAGTTCGGTGGCTTTCACGCCCGCGGCGGTCCTGCCCTCGGGCGGCAGCTTCAGGCCTTCCACCGGCCGGATCTCGCTGGCCCAGCGCAGGGTGTTGAGCACCAGGCCCGACCCCATGGGGATCAGGGCCGCCAAGTGCTCCTGGGTGTGCATCACCACCCGCGAGATGCCGATCACGCCGGCCTCGAACAGGGCTTCGCGCAACAGCGCGTAGACCTTGTCGCCTTTGCCGATGGGCTCCAGGTAATAGGGCCGCTCCAACAACAGGAAGGGGATCTCGACCGCCTTGACGAAGGCCTCGATCTCGATGGTCTGGGTGGCGCTCGGGTAGGCCGCCTTGATCTGCTCGTCGCTCACCAGCACGTACTCGCCATCGTCCTGGCGGATGCCCTTGATGGGACTACCCTCCGTGCTCATGGCCCGTACCCCAGGCGTTTCATGGCGGCGCCCAGCGAGCGCGCCGCGCGGGCGTATCCGCTCCAGGGGGCGTTGCCGACGGACAGGCGCTCGGCGACGTTGCGGATGTTCCAGTGGTCGCCGCCGCGCAAGGCGTCCAGCTCGTCCCAGGCCACCGGCACGGACGCCCCCATGCCCGGGCGGGCGCGCAGCGACCACGCGCTCACGGTGGTGGCGCCGCGGTCGTTGCGCAGGTAGTCGACAAAAATCTTGCCGACCCGGTTCTGCGGCCCGCTCTTGGCAACGAAGCGCTGGGGAATGGTCCTGCTCATGTGCCGCACCACCGCTTGGGCAAAGCCTTTGGCGTGGTCCCAGGGGTGTTGTTGGCGCACGGGCACGATCACGTGCAGCCCCTTGCCGCCGCTGGTCTTCAGGAAGCACGGCAGGCCCAGCTCGGCGAGCAGGGCCTTGGTGAGCAGCGCGGCCTCCTGCACCTGTTCCCAGGCCACGCCCTCGCCCGGGTCCAGGTCGAACACCAGGCGGTTGGGCGTCTCGAAATGGCGGGCCACGGCGTTCTGGGTGTGGAACTCGACCACGTTCCACTGCGCGGCCGACAACAGGCCTTTGCGGGTGCCCACGGCCATCCACGGCGCATGGCCGGGCGAGAGCGCGGGGTCCAGCTCGGTGACGCCGGGCAGGGGCGAGGCCAGGTGTTTCTGGAAGAAGGTCTCGCCCTTCACACCCTCGGGCGCCCGCAGCAGGGCGACGGGGCGCTGCCTCAGGTGCTCGAGCATCACCGCCCCCACCGCCTCGTAGTGCCGGAACAGGTCGAGCTTGGTGGCACCGGTGCGCGCGTCGATCACCCGCTCCGGGTGGGTGAGGCGCACCGGGCGGGACGAGGTGGGGTCCTGGGGGGGCACGGGTGGCACAGGGCGTTCGGGAACAGGTGCGGGTGGATCGACAGGCTGGGGCAATTCGCGTTCCACGGCGCGGGCCGTCTTGTCTTCCCGCAAGCCGAGAAACACGCCGTGGCGAACACGGCCGTCGCGCGTCCAGCCCGAGAAATCGACTTCCGCCACCAGCTGGGGCTCGACCCAGTGCACCGGCCCGGCCGCTTTCGAGGCCTGGGCAAACGGACTGTCCGCCCGGGCCAGGGGCCGCAGGCGGTGCAGCAGGCCGGTCACACCCGATGGGCTGAAGCCTGTGCCCACGTTGCCCACGTGGCGCAGCTCGCCACGATCGCCGTACACCCCGAGCATCAAGGCGCCCAGAGGGGTTCGTGAGCCATGGCCTTCGGTGTAGCCCCCGATCACGAACTCCTGGCGCTGGCCGCACTTGAGCTTGAGCCAGTCGGTGCTGCGCACCGAGCGGTAGGGGGCGTTCCTGCGTTTGGCGATCACGCCTTCGAGGCCGAGCCGGCAGGCCGCCCGCAACACGTCGGCCCCGGCGCCTTCGAGCGCGTCGCTCAGACGCACCGCTGGCGACGTCGAGCCCGCCAGCAGGCGCGCCAGGATGTCGCGGCGCCCGACCAGCGGCACGTCCCTGAGATCGTGACCCGCCAGGTAGGGCAGGTCGAACACGTGGAACACCACCTCGGCGGTGCGCCCGTTGTCGAAGCACCGCTGCAGGGCGCCGAAATCCGGCCGTCCACCGGCGCCGGCCACCGCGATTTCGCCGTCGTACCACCCGCTGGGCAGGTGCAGGCCGACCAACGCCTGGCGCAGCGGCTCCAGGCGCGCCGTCCAGTCCAGCCCGTTGCGGGTGATCAGCCGCACCTGTTCGCCGTCAATGCGCGCGAGCATGCGGTAGCCGTCGAACTTGATCTCGTACAGCCACTCGGCATCGTCGGGGGGCGGCCGGTCGGCGCGGGTGGCCAGTTGTGGCGAAAAGCGCTCGGGCAGCCCGCTGGCCACGGCCTCCGAGGGCCAGGAGCCGGGCGCGCGGGTGCCCGCGGCGGCACCGCGGGCCTTCGGTCGCCCGGGGCGGCGGTCAGGCGCAGCGGGCGCCAGTACGCTGTCGGGCTCGGCGTCGACGACGCTGTATTCCCGCTCGGGCCGGGCGAACGCGTCGCGCTCCTTGATCAGCAGCCACGCCGGCTTCTTCGCGTCGGCGCTTTTCATGCGCACCAGTGCCCAATGCCCGCGCAGCTTGCGGCCGCGCAGCTCGAACTTGAGATGGCCCCGCTTCAACCCTTCGCGCGCATTTCCCACGGGCAGCCACTGGCCCCGGTCCCACACGATGACGCGCCCCGCACCGTACTGCCCGCTCGGGATGGTGCCTTCGAACGATGCGTAGGACAGGGGATGGTCTTCCACCTCTACGGCCATGTGTTTGACCGCCGGGTCCAGACTGGGGCCCTTGGGCACGGCCCAGCTCTTCATCACCCCGCCGATCTCCAGGCGGAAGTCGTAATGCAGGTGGCTGGCCCAGTGTTTCTGCACCACGAAAGCCCCGGCAGAGGCGGCGGCCGCGGCATCGGCCCGTTGGCCCGCTGGCTCCGGTGTGACGGCAAAGTTGCGCTTGTTCCGGTAGGGCTGCAGCGCGTCGGGCCGATCCGCCGCCCGGGTGGGCGGGGCGCCAGAGCTCGGGTGGGTCGTGTGGCGGGCCATGGTGTCATCAGAGCAAGCGGCGGGTCGGCCCGCCAGCCCAGGGGGCGCCATCGGGAAATACGACCACACCAGATTGCCGAAACAGGTGCCATCGGGCGGGGCGTCGCCCCGTGCGGGCGGGCACGCGGTTCGCCCCGCCCCGCCCGAGGTGCGCCCGCCGTGGGCGCATCACAACCGAAGGAGCAAGACCATGGCGAAAACCGATGCCACCACCGAGCGGAAAGTGGGCGAAGTGATGCATGAGTTCAAGGAAGGCGAACTCAAGAGCGGTTCCGGGAAAAAGGTGCGCAGCCGCAAACAGGCGATTGCCATCGCCCTGTCCGAGGCGCGCGATGCCGGCGGCAAGGTGCCGGACCCACCGAAGAAGAAGGCTCGCAAGACTTCCTGACGCGGGGCCCGGCACGGCGGCCGGCCGGACACTATTGCTGTGAGCCTGTGCCGCCGCCGGTTCCGCCGCCAGCGCCCGGCTCGGGGGGCGCCTCGGGTTGCAAGGGGGGAACGGCCTGCGCCGGAGGATTGCCCGGCTCAACCGGCGTGGTCCCAGGGGCACGGTTGGTGTCGTCCCGGCGCTCCATGCTGTCGGCGCCGGGTGCCGGACCGTCCGTCGGGGTGCGATCGCAGGCCGTCAGCGACAGCAGGGACACCGAGGCCGCGGCGATGAGCGCCCAGACACGGGCGGGTGGGGTGAAATGGATCATGGAAAAAGTCCTCCAAATGGTTACCAACAGGCGCGTTGGAAACCGCAGCAGGGCAAGTCCGGTGCCCATTGACCATTCGATACACCGGCCAAGGCAGAGGCCAGGGCACCCACGCCTGGAGCGACCAGCGCCCAGGCATGCGCCTTGCCCGCATCCCTCTTCCCTCTTCCCTCTTCCCTCTTCCCGGATTCGAACCGTCGCCACCACCTGGTGGCCGATGCCTACCCGCTTCCCGATGAAAGCACCGAACCGTGAACCGAACCGAAAACCTGTTGGTCCGTCCGTTGCACCAGATGCTGTTGGTGTTTGCGGCCGGGCTGTTGATCAGCTCGGTGCTGCTGGACTTCGCTGTGGTGGCCGGCGCCGGCACGCGTGCGTTCGAGTGGGCGCACAAGCTGCTGGGGATGGGCCTGCTCGGTGCCTTGGCGGCGGCGCCTTTTGGCTGGCTCAGGTGGCGCCGCATCCCTCACGGCGCACGTGAGCGTTGGGTAGGCCCGCTCGGCGCAGGCCATGGGGTGGCCTGGGTCCTGTTTGCCGTGAGCTGGTTCATGCGCGAGCCAGACCAACGGCCACCGCTCGGTGCTCTTGTCCTGAGCGTGGCCGGCGCCGGCCTGCTCGTCACCACTTGGCTCGGGCGCGCGCTTGTCGCCCGCGCCCAGCCGGGTGTGGGCACACCCGTGAGCTCCCGCCCTGATGCGCCGGGCGTGGCTCCATGTCCAAACGCTGTGCCTCCATCGACCACCAACCAGGAAGCCGTCGACCTGCTGACTTCGGTTGCGGGGGAAGAAGACCCAGGTGCCGCCGTCGACTCGCCGGCTCCACCCCGTCAACAGGCCGACCGCTCCGGCAGCGACCAGGTGCTCAACAACGCAGACACAGATCGCCGGGGAGGAGCCGCGAAGGGGTGACGTTGCTCGACAGCGGTGCAACCGCTTGGGCCAAGGCACACGCCACCGTTGGTCGCACCGACGGTCTATGGCCTGGAGATACCGACCAGGGCCTCGGCCGTCGGGGTGATGTCCTCGGCCGCGACGGCAAAGTCGCCCAGCGAGACGATGCCCACCAGGCGCTTCTCGCGGCTCACCACCGGCAGGCGCCTGACCTGGCACTGGCTCATGGTGTCGGCGCCCTGCTCCAGGGTGTCGTCCTCGTAGCACCAGATCATGTCCTTGGACATCACGTCGCGAACCTTGGTCTCGCCACTCTTGCCCTCCGCCACAGCGCGCACGGCAATGTCGCGGTCGGTCACCGCGCCGATCAACCGGTCGTTCTCGCCCACGGGCAGCATTCCGAAGCCTTCGTCCCGCATGCGGGCGGCGGCCTCCCGGAGCGTGGCGTCGGGGCTGATCACCAGCACATCGGTGCTCATCACGTCTTTCAGTTGTTGCATGTTGATCTCCATCTAAAGGTTGCAGGGAAGGTCGCGTGGACCTCGTTCAGACGCGGTCGCGCAGTTCGCTCACGCCCGCTTGCGCTGCGCAATGGGCGCAGCAAAAGAGCTGGCCGTCTTTTTCCAGACCATGCCCGACGATGCGCACCCCGCAATGTCCGCAGGCGGGTGCCAGCGCAAAGATCGCGCATTCAAAGCTGTCGAACACATGTGTCTTGTGCTGCATGACGACTTCGAAGGTCTTGTCGTAGGTGTTGCCACAGGTTTCGCACGTTGCCATGGTGGGCTCCTTGGGTGAGGTGAAGGGTGGGTCGGAAAGCCATCTTCTCAAGCAACGGGCAGGCGCTCTGTTCGGTTCGCCACAGACCGCACCACGGGCCGCGCAGCGGTGTGCAGCGGGCGCGTGGCTTGCCCCTGTGCTGGATCGACAACCCCCACAGGAAGATCGACATGTCAGACCACCACCACCTCCCACCGCCCGACCAGGCCCTGGCCGAACACCCCCTGGAATATTCCGACCCGGAACTCGCTGCGTACACGGACGAAAAAGCGCAGGACGTTCTGGAAGATGTCATCGCGTACATGCCCATCGTGTTGTCCAGCATGGCCGCGCTGCAGATCTTCATGTTCGCGTTCATTGCCGTGCTGCTGGCGTGATCGCGGGCTTCGCCTGGCAGGTATTGCCGCAAAGCACACACACCGTCTGACCGCTCCGGCGCCCTCAGACCCCTTCCGTTTCCATGAGCGCCTCTTTGCGGGCCTGCATTTCTTCCCGCATCGCGACCAGGTCGAGCACGCGCAGCGACCTCGCCTTGGGGAAAATCTGGTTTCTTTCTTCCTTGATGTGGTGATCGATGTACTCGCCAAGCACCTTGACCTTGGCGTCGAACATCTCGTCCGGCGTGTCCATCGCTTCGATCTGCGCCATGAGCTCCCTGGCGCCCGCGTGCTCGACCTCGGCTTCGGCCAGTGCGCTGGTTTCCTTCAGCGCGGCCCGCAGGGCGGGGTAGAAGATTTCTTCTTCAATGGTGGTGTGGGCCGTCAGCTCCTGGCATATCTCGTTGGCCAGTTCGAGCTTCTTCTGCTCGACGCCCCGTGCGCGGGAATGCACGAGGTCGTCGTAAGTCTTGAACAGCCTCTTGACCGCCTTGTGGTCGTTGTCCAGAAATGTGCAGGCGTCGGTGTCGGAGCGGGTGGTGGCCATGAAAAATCTCCTGAATCGGTGTTGGACGAAGAACGAAAGTGGGACACGAAACCGGTTCTCTTCTCGTCGCGCAACAGAGAACAGGAATCGCCTGTTTGCACGGCAATGCGCATGCCCGAAACAGCCGGGCGGTGTTCATGCACCGCCACCCTCCTGTTTCACGGCGCCTGCGGAATCCTTCAGGATGCTGATGCCGCCGTCGGCCTCCAGAAAGGCGTACTTCATCTCCCTCAGGTCGCAATCGGCCTCACGCAGCGCGCGCTCGACGTCCATCATGGGCACGTGGTTCCTTTTCAGCGTGTCCGCAAAGAACCGCCCGTCTCGCCCGATGAGCACGGGGTTGCCCTCGACGAAGGTCTGCAACCAGGTGCTGCGAGCGGTGAGCACCGCGACCAGCAGGTTGAGCGCAACGAGCGTGACCGCCGCCAGCAACGCCCCGGTGACCGACTCGTCGCCGCCGGCCAGCCCGGCCGATACCGCCTCGCTCAACAACAGGACCACGAGCAGATCGAAGGGGGTGAACTGGCCCACCGTTCGCTTGCCCGACATGCGAACGAGCGCCAGCAAGACCGCGTAGATGACGGCAACCCTCAGGGGCAGTTCCCACCAGGGTACGGACAGTTCGAACATGAAGGCCTCCATGCGCATGGGCCGGGTGTCCCCCTGAAACCCGGCGATTCACAGGGCAATCGGCGGGCCCTGGCGGCCGCCCGCCATCTTCTGGAAAAGCGGGACAACCGCCGCGAGATGGTGCTGATGCCACCAAATGGCGGTAAAAAATTCCAAAGCTCCGCATGTTCGCAAATCTTGCTGCCCAGCGGCTGGCATCCGGTTTGCCCTTGAAGGGCCCTACTTCTGAAAGGAGAGCAACATGCAACCGACGAAGATCCGATCCACCACCTGGGTACCGGCTGCATGCATGACCGCAGGCGCCGCTTTCGCACAATCCCCGACCCCCGGTGACGCAGCCAGGCTTCCGGACGCCGAGGTGTCCTTTCTCAAGCAGGCGGCACAGAACGGTCATACCGAGGTGGAGCGCGGCAAGTTGGCGCTGCGGGAGGCCGCTGCGGACGCGCAGGTGAGGCAATTCGCGCAAACGATGGCGAACGACCACCAGAAGGCGGGTGAAGAGCTGAAAACCATTGAACTCTTTGAGGAAGCCGCACGAGAGGTCAACAGCGCAGAAGTGAAGGCATTCGCCGCCAAAGCGCTGCCCAGGTTGCAGAAACACCTGTCGATGGCGCGGGAGTTGCACGCCAGCCGCCAAGGCACCGCCGACGACGGCGGCGAACGTCAGGGCTCCGTTACTGGCGCACGCCAATGAAATGGCACAGGCGGCTGCCTGCGCGGCCGGCCAAGCAGCGGGTGCAGGTTTTCTTTCACCCTGTCGAGACGGGCCTGGCAGCTTCTTCGCATGAGCTTGACAGCAAGGCCCAGATTGCCCAGGCCCTGGCTGGCCTGCTGGACGGCGACTACGCAGGTGAACTCAAGACCCAGCGCTTGCCCAAGGGTTGCTATCTCGTCCCCAGCGAAACCTTGCCCGACCTGGCCAGCGCTCAACGCCTCGCGGTGCACACCCCTGACGATCTGTTCGGGGGTGTGGTGCCATTTCCCTTTGTGGCCACCAAAGTGATTTCCCATCCCTTGCTGAGCAGCAGTTCAGCCGCACCCACCGGCTGGTCTACCGACTTTGCCGAGCAGGTGAAAACGGCCGTGTTGCCCGGCTATTCGGTCTTCAGCGCCGCTGATGCCCGTCTCGCCGGTGCGCAACTGCTGGCGCAGAGCAGCGTGCGCCTGAAGGACCCCCAAGGCGTGGGCGGCACCAGGCAGTGGGTTGTGAGCAACGGCGCCGAACTCGACGCGCAGTTGAAGGCAATGGCCAGCGACGCGCTGTGGCGGCGTGGTCTGGTGCTTGAAAGAGATCTGCGGCAGGTGTTCACCCACAGCGTGGGCCAGGTACAGGTCGGAGGGTGCCTCGCGTCGTACCACGGGGTGCAGCACACGACCAGGAATCACGCTGGCCACCCGGTCTATGGCGGTTCGGAACTGGTCGTGGTCCGCGGGGGATTCGACGCGCTGATGCGGTTGCCCCTGGAGCCCCGCACTCGCCTGGCCGTGGAACAGGCACTGAGCTACCACCGAGCGGCGCTCTCGGCGTTCAGCGGGATGTTCATGTCGCGCAGCAACTACGACGTGGCCCAAGGCGTGGACGCATCCGGCCAATGGCACTCGGGGGTTCTTGAGCAGTCATGGCGCATCGGCGGAGCCAGCGGCGCAGAGGTCGCAGCGCTGCGCGCTTTTGCGGTCGATCCCCGGCTGCTGCGTGTTCGCGCCAGCATCTGCGAACGTTATGGCGGTGCCAGCCTGGTTCCCGCGGGTGCCTGGGTTCTTTTCGATGGCCTTGACGAAGGGGGCGGCCGCATCACCAAATATGCACTGACGACCGATCATGTCCACGCTTGAAGAATCCGTCAGCATCGCCGTCGACGAGGCTCACCTGGATGGCACCCTGGTGACGTCCGCGACGCTGATCCCTGGAGTGCTTTTCGTGCACGGGTGGGGCGGGAGCCAGCAGCAATACCTGGCGCGGGCGCGCGAGATTGCCGCACTGGGCTGTGTCTGTCTCACATTCGATCTTCGGGGTCACGCAGAGCACCAGAGCTTGTTCAAGACCGTGTCGCGCGCCCACAACCTGCAGGACGTCCTGGCGGCCTACGACACCCTGATTCAGCGCCAGCACGTCGATCCCGGCGCCATCGCCGTGGTCGGCAGCAGCTATGGCGGCTATCTGGCGGCGATCCTGTCCTCGATGCGACCCGTGAAGTGGCTGGCCCTGCGGGCGCCGGCACTGTATTACGACGATGGCTGGGAGAGCCCCAAGCTGCAGTTGCACAAGGACCACGACCTGGGGACTTACCGCCGCAGCCTTGTGCCCATGAGCAGCAACCGGGCCTTGAAGGCCACCCACGACTTCCAGGGCGACATGCTGCTGATCGAGTCCGAATTCGACGATATCGTGCCCAAGGCCACGCTGGAAAGCTACCGCGAGGCGGCCCAGAAGGCCCGGTCACTGACCTATCGCTGCATGGGCGGTGCCGACCACGGCCTCACCGGCGAGCGCGATCAACGCAACTACTCCGCGGTGCTCATCGCCTGGTTAAAGGAAATGATCGCTGGCGCCCGTGGCGTGGCGCCCGGGTCCGTCCCCGCCAACGACAACTTGCCGCCCGAGGCACCGGTCAAATCGGCCTGATCGGCGTGGCAGAAAAAACCTGATGGGCGGGGAAAAAGACCCCCCGCCCTTGAAAACCGGGGTCCTCGCCCTTATCATTAGCACTCGCTGGAGTTGAGTGCTAACACTTTGCTTCAAGTCGATCAACGGCATCCGCCGGCCCCTGGTGGCCGGCACCGACCGTGTGAACCACCCCTTTTCCGTTCTATTTCAGGAGATGCAATGAACCTTCGTCCTCTCGCCGATCGCGTGATCGTCAAACGTATCGACAGCGAAACCAAGACCGCTTCCGGCATCGTCATCCCCGACGCAGCTGCTGAAAAACCCGACCAAGGTGAGATCCTGGCCGTCGGTCCCGGCAAGAAAAACGACAAAGGCGAACTGTCCGCCATGAACGTCAAGGTCGGTGACCGCGTTCTGTTCGGCAAGTACAGCGGCCAGACCGTCAAGGTCGACGGCAACGAACTGCTGGTCATGAAGGAAGACGACCTGTTCGCCGTCGTCGAGAAGTAATTCTTCTCTCACCCATCCCCAATTACTGAATCCGGAGAAATCAACATGGCAGCAAAAGACGTCATTTTCGGCGGCGAAGCCCGCGCACGCATGGTCGAGGGTGTGAACATCCTGGCCAACGCCGTCAAAGTCACCCTGGGTCCCAAGGGCCGCAACGTGGTGCTCGAGCGCTCGTTCGGCGCCCCCACCGTGACCAAGGACGGTGTGTCCGTGGCCAAGGAAATCGAACTCAAGGACAAGCTCCAGAACATGGGCGCCCAGATGGTCAAGGAAGTCGCTTCCAAGACCAGCGACAACGCCGGTGACGGCACCACCACCGCCACCGTGCTGGCCCAGGCCATCGTGCGCGAAGGCATGAAGTACGTGGCCGCCGGCATGAACCCGATGGACCTCAAGCGCGGCATCGACAAGGCTGTGGAAGCCCTGATCGCCGAGCTGAAGAAGGCCTCCAAGGCCACCACGACCAGCAAGGAAATCGCCCAGGTCGGCTCCATCTCCGCCAACAGCGACTCCAGCATCGGCGACATCATCGCCAATGCCATGGACAAAGTGGGCAAAGAAGGCGTGATCACCGTGGAAGACGGCAAGTCCCTGCAGAACGAGCTCGACGTGGTCGAGGGCATGCAGTTCGACCGCGGCTACCTGTCGCCCTACTTCATCAACAACCCCGAGAAGCAGGCCGCCCTGCTGGACAACCCCTTCGTGCTGCTGTACGACAAGAAGGTCTCCAACATCCGTGACCTGCTGCCCACGCTGGAGCAGGTCGCCAAGGCCGGCCGTCCGCTGCTGATCATTGCCGAAGACGTCGAAGGCGAAGCCCTGGCGACGCTGGTGGTCAACACCATCCGCGGCATCCTGAAGGTCGTGGCTGTGAAGGCCCCTGGCTTCGGCGACCGCCGCAAGGCCATGCTGGAAGACATCGCCATCCTGACCGGCGGCAAAGTGATTGCCGAAGAAGTCGGCATGACGCTGGAAAAAGTGACCCTGGCCGATCTGGGCTCGGCCAAGCGCATCGAAGTGGGCAAGGAAAACACCACCATCATCGACGGCGCCGGCGCTGCCGCTGACATCGAAGCCCGCGTGAAGCAAGTGCGCGTGCAGATCGAAGAAGCCACCAGCGACTACGACCGCGAAAAGCTGCAAGAGCGCGTGGCCAAGCTGGCCGGCGGCGTGGCCGTGATCAAGGTCGGCGCTGCGACCGAAGTCGAGATGAAGGAAAAGAAGGCCCGCGTGGAAGACGCCCTGCACGCCACGCGCGCTGCGGTGGAAGAAGGCATCGTGGCCGGTGGCGGCGTGGCCCTGCTGCGCGCCCGTCAGGCCGCTGGCACCATCAAGGGTGACAACGCCGACCAGGACGCCGGCATCAAGCTGGTGCTGAAAGCGGTCGAAGCGCCCCTGCGCGAGATCGTGGCCAACGCCGGTGGCGAGCCGAGCGTGGTGGTCAACGCCGTGCTGGCCGGCCAGGGCAACCACGGCTTCAACGCCGCCAACGACACCTATGGCGACATGATCGAAATGGGCATCCTGGACCCGACGAAGGTGACCCGCACCGCGCTGCAGAACGCCGCTTCGGTGTCCGCTCTGATGCTGACGACCGAGTGCATGGTGGCCGAGTCCCCGAAGGACGACGCACCTGCCGGTGGCATGGGCGGCGGTATGGGTGGCATGGGCGACATGGGCGGCATGGGCATGTAATTGCTCCTTGCCTGAGACGCCATGCCGGCGTTGCAAGGGCTTGCCGTGGCGCTGCCACTGTCTACACCCTTGCGCCTTGGCCTGGCGCCTCATGCTGCGTCGGAGTGCATCACTGCAGGCTGACGAACCCCAAAAGAAAAACCCCGCGAGTCGCCTCGCGGGGTTTTTTTCAATGGGGGAAAAAATAGCGAGAAAGCTCGCACGGTCATTCAGCGGAGGAACAAGTACGCGGCGCGGCCGGCCAGGCCGGGCGTTTTGACCAGCGCTCGCGTGCCTCGTCGTCAGGGTGCCGCGCAGCTGAAGCTGCTGGCCTGGGACGGGTCGCCGCTGCCCTTGTATTGGGGGTAGCCGGGGTAGGGGCACAGCGGCCGCTCAAACGTCGCTCCGGCGGCGGTGGTGCCGGTCGCCACAAGCTGGTTGGGCGCGATGCCTTTTTCCACCCAGTCCACCAGCGCGGTCACCAGGTCTGCATGGGCCGCACCCGGGCCTGTGAGGTCGTGCCCGACGCCGGGCGAGGTCACAAACCGGGCGTAGCCGTCGAAAGCGGCGCTGCCACTGTCCTTGCGCACCTGGTCCAGGTAGGCGGCCGTGCGGTACACCGAGACGCAGGTGTCGGCCAGGCCGTACCACACCAGCAGCTTGCCGCGCTTGCCAAACGCCTTCAGTGAAGCCTTGGGCTCCATCACCTTGGACAGAGACTGCCACTTGGGTGCCAGGGTCAGCGGGTCGTGGCTGATGGAGTCGGCTTCCGTGGAGCCCGTCAGGGTCTGGATGACCGCGGTGGGCGCGATGTAGCTGAAGCCTTTTTTCAGGAAGTCGCCGTCGTACTCAAAACCGAAGGCATAAACCTGCCAGTCGCCGGTGGCGGCACCGCCGCGCCCGTAGCGCTCGTAGCCCGTCATGCCGTTGGCCAGGGTGATGGGCACGGTCTTGTTGGCGTAGTTGAGGCGGATGGCTTCGACTTGGCCCGAGGTCAGGCAGCGGTCGTCCTTGGCGCCAACCACGTCGTCCTTGCACAGCAGGTCGGTGGGCACGTAGTTGCAGGCTTCCACGTTGCCGATGATGCCGTCTTCCAGACCGTCCAGCTGGTCACAGGCCTTGATTTCAGCAGCTGCGTACAGGGCCGATTTGCCGGGGCTGATCCAGTTGGCCTGCTCGGGCAGGTTGGCCTTTTTGCTGCCGTCCGCGTTGTGGCCGTAGATCCAGCGGTTGAAGTCGCCCAGGTTGACCTGGTGGGCTTGCTGGCTGATGGCGGGGGACATGGCCAGCACGCCGTCGTAGTCGTTGGGGTACCTGCTGGCCGCCATCAGGCCCGAACGGCCGCCGTTGGAGTGCCCCACCATGTAGCGCCGGGTGGGGGCTTTGCCATAGAACTGGGTGGCGATGTGCGTGCCCACCTGCAAGGCGAGGTGGTTGGCTTCGTAGGCATGGTTCTTCAAGGCGGTTTTGTCTTTGCCCCAGGCAAAGTCTTCCGTCTGGTGGCCGGAGTCGGAACTGATGCGCACGAACGGCAGCGCGGCCTTGCCCTGCACGTATTTCACGTGCCAGGGGTCGTCGGTGGGCATGAAGCCGTCAAACCCGCCGCCGCCCAGGGTCAGTACCTTGCCATTCCAGTCCTCGCCCTCGGGCAGTTCCACGGCCCAGTGGATGGTGGAGCCGGGCGACGACACGATGGTGCCACGCACGATGCAGGCGCGGGGCATGGCAATGGGTTCCTGGGAACCGTAGTGTGTTTCGGGCACGGTTTGCGCGGGCCGCAGTTCGGTCTTGACGAACTTCGCGTTGACAGGCAACCGGTGGGGCACAAAGCTGGCGCACGACTCGGCCAATGGCCGGGCCGAAGGCGGTGCGGGCGTCTTGTTGCTGGCGTGGGCGCCAAGCATGACGGCGCTGGCCAGGGCGCCCGTCAGAGCGGCTGTCTTGGGGAAGGCCTTTGCGGGGGTGTGAACGCGGCTGGACCGGGACGCCCAGGGTGTGAACGGGGTTGTGCAGAATGAGGGGCTCATCAATGTGCTTCCTTGCAAGGAAATTGCCGCTCATGCACTGCTGGCCAGCCCTGTGCAGCCAGCCCTGTGCAGCGGGCTTGGGCCATGCTAGGACGGTGCAAATCCGGCGTCTTGTACGCCACGGGGAACCGAGGGGAAACACCGATGTCGGCGCTTCATGCCATATCCGGGGTGGTCTATCTGGGCAACGATTGGCTGATGTACGCCGATCCCGATCTCGCGTTCAATCTCTCCGAGAACGTCGCGCCGGCACTGGTGTTTGGGTCGGTGGGTGCCCCTGCCACGTTGGGGCTGCGCGATGGGCCGGAGGTTTGCGGCACGGTGCTGTTGCATGCCAGTGGTGTGTGGAGCGGGCTGTCCCGGCGTCGCGCGCTGGCCTTCCTGTACCTGGACCCCCTGTCTGACGTGGGCGTTTGCCTGCAGCAGCGCGCTCAGGGAGGGGTGGTGGTCTGGCCGGATGGCGAGTTGATGGCGCGCCACGGCATGGCTTTGGGCGCCTTGTGTCAAGGAGATGTGGATGCCACACAAGTCAGCAAGTGGGTGACCCGCGTGCTGGGCGAGGTGGCTGCGTTTTCGGGCGGTGCGGCGCGGGTCGATGCACGGCTGACCGGGTTGCGCGCCGGTTTGCATCGACACAGCGAGGGGCGCGCAGACCCGGTGGCCTTGGCCAGTCAATTGGGCCTGTCTGCCGAACACGTGCGCAAGCTGTTTCGCCAGCAGGTGGGCATGACGCTTTCAAGCTACCTGGCGTGGGCCAGGCTGTACCAGGTGACCGCCAGTGCCTGCGATGCGCAGCAGCGCGGGCAGAGCCAAAGCGCCACCCACCTGGTGAGCGCCGGGGGGTTCTACGACGCTTCGCACGCGTCGCGGGCCATCAGGCGTTACTTCGATCTGCTGCCGACCGAAATGCTGGCGCCCAAGGCGTTCGTGGACTGCCGTGTCTTGGGCTGATGCGTGCCATGTGCTCTGCCAACGGCGCACGGCCCGCTCAGGCCACCGGCTCCCAGCGCCCGCTGCACTCAGATTGCCAGAGTGCGTCGATCACGCGCGCCTGTGCCACCGCGTCGTTCAGACCGTTGCTGGCGCCGGGGTTTGCGCCCTCGCGCAGGCGGCGCGAGAAGGCTTCTACCTCCAGCCGGTATTGGTCGGCCAGGGGCAGGGTCTCCATGGTGATGCTGCTGCCGTCCCGCTGCCCGCCTTCGTCCAGCGCCAGGCGCATCTGCGCGTCGCGCGCGGCGTTGAAGGGTAGGAACAGTTCGATGCGGCCCGTGGTGCCTACCACCTGCACCCGCTGGAACGGCACGCTCTGTGTGGATACCGTGAAGCTGAGTTGCCTGGTGCCACCAAAGTCCAGCAGCGCGCTGGTCAGGCGGTCGGTTCCCAGCACCGGGTCGCGGTCCACCAGCGAGATGGCGCGCAGCGGCTCGGCTTCAAACAGGTAACGCCCGGCCAGCACGGCGTAGCAGCCAATGTCGTACAGCGCGCCGCCGCCAATGCCGGGCTGGTTGCGCACGTTGCTGGGGTCTTCGTTGAAGTACGAGAAGAACACCTGCACCGCGCGTGGCGTGCCAATGCGCCCGGCCCGCACCAGCTCGCGGGCGCGCAGCCATTGCGGGTGGTGGCGCACCATGAAGGCCTCTTCAATGAGCACCCGCGATGCGGCGTCCTTCACGCTCAGGGCCTCTTCGGCGTTGAGCGCGAAGGGCTTTTCGCACAGCACGTGTTTGCCCGCCGCCGCGGCCGCGAGCGTGAGGGGCACATGCAGGTGGTTGGGCAGCGGGTTGTAGACCGCCTCGATGGCGGGGTCGGCCAGCAGCGCCTCGTAGCTCCCGTGCGCCTGCGCGATGCCCAGCGACTGCGCGGCGGCCTGCGCCGCGGGCAAGGACCGCGAAGCGATGGCACGCAGCTCCACCAGCGGGCTGGACAGCATCGCCGGTATCACGTGCTCGAGCCCGATCTTCGCGGTGCTCAGCACCCCCCACACGACAGGTTTCATGACATCCTCACTGCGACGGGGTGTTTCATCTAGATATAGCTGTTGACCAGGTTCTCCAGCCGTTCCTGGCGACCCGAGACCGGGCGGGTGTCGGTGTTGTGGGCCACCACGTGGGCGGCCACGGCGTCCAGGCCCACCTTGCCGTTCAGAATGTCCTGGCCGAAGGGCGTGGCCCAGCCGGCGTAACGCTGCTCCACCAGTTGGCCGAGCTGGTCGTCCTGCAGCATTTTTTCGGCGATCAGCAGGGCGCGGGCCGAGACGTCCATGCCGCCGATGTGGCCGTGGAACAGGTCTTCGGGGTCGATGGACTGGCGGCGCACCTTGGAATCGAAGTTCAGGCCGCCGGTGGTGAAGCCGCCGCCCTTCAAGATCAGGTACATCGCCAGCGCGGTCTCGGGGATGTTGTTGGGGAACTGGTCGGTGTCCCAGCCGCACTGCATGTCGCCGCGGTTCATGTCGATGGAGCCGAACAGCCCCAAGTCCAAAGCGGTGGCGATCTCGTGCTCGAAGCTGTGGCCCGAGAGCGTGGCGTGGTTGGCCTCGATGTTGACCTTGATCTCCTTGTCCAGGCCGTAGCGGCACAGGAAGCCGTAGACCGTGGCGGTGTCGAAGTCGTACTGGTGCTTGGAGGGTTCGCGCGGCTTGGGTTCGATCAGGATGGTGCCCTTGAAGCCGATCTTGTGTTTGTAGTCCACCACCATGTTCAGGAAGCGGCCCATCTGGTCGAGCTCCTGCCCCATGCGGGTGTTGAGCAGGGTCTCATAGCCCTCGCGGCCGCCCCACAACACGTAGTTCTCGCCGCCGAGCTTGAGCGTGGCGTCCATGGCTTCCTTGACCTGCAGGGCGGCCAGGGCAAAGATTTCGGGGTTGGGGTTGGTGGCCGCGCCCGACATGAAGCGGCGGTGGCTGAACAGGTTGGCCGTGCCCCACAGCAGCTTCATGCCGGTGGCCTGTTGTTTGGCGGCCAGCACGTCCACCATCTCGTGCAGGTGGTTCACGCTCTCGCGCGGCGTGGCGCCTTCGGGGGCCACGTCGCGGTCGTGGAAGCAGTAGTAGGGCGCGCCCAGTTTGGCGAAGAACTCGAACGCCACGTCGGCCTTGGCCTTGGCCGCTGCCATGGGGTCGGCCATGTGCTGCCAGGGGCGCTGGAAGCTGTCACCGCCAAACGGGTCGGAGCCGTTCCAGCAGAAGCTGTGCCAGTAGCAGACGGCAAAGCGCAGGTGGTCCTGCATGCGCTTGCCCAGCACCAGGCGGTCTTTGTCGTACCACTTGAAAGCCAAGGGGTTTGCGGATTGGGGGCCTTCGTAGGCGATGGGGGCGATGTCGGCGAAATAGGAGCTCATGGCGTTCTCGGTGGGCAGGGGTTGGGTATGTAAAGACTTCACGCCGTTCGGTACAGGGAACGGAACTGGGCGTAACGGGGTTCGAGCAGGGCCTGCTCGGCGGCATCGGGGTGGTAGCGGGCCTCCACGGCGGGGCTCTGGCACACGGCGCTCTGCGGCGCTCCGGTGGCCAGCCAGGCCAGGCGCGCGGCACCCAAGGCGCCCCCCACGGCGGAGCTGCCGTGGGTCACGACCTCGGTGTTCAGCGCGCTGGCCAGTTGCTGCGCCCAGAAGGCACTGCGGGCGCCGCCGCCCACCAGCGACAGGCGGTTGAGGCTGCAGCCCGCCGCGTTCAGGGCGGCCAGGCCGTCTTTCAGGCCGAAGCTCACACCCTCCATCACGGCGTAGCCCAGGCGGGCGGCGTCGGTGTCAAAGCTCAGCTGATGAAAGCTGCCGCGCACGTTCGCATCGTTGTGCGGGGTGCGCTCGCCGCCCAGGTAGGGCAGGAACAGGGGCGAAGCCACGCGCTCGGCCAGCGACAGCGCGGCGGCCTGGCCCGCCACCGCACCGGCATTCGGTGCGCCCAGCAGATCGGTCACCCATTGCAACGCACTGGCGGCCGAGAGCATCACGCTCATCTGGTGCCAGCGCTGCGGCAAGGCGTGGCAAAACGCGTGCGTGGCGCTGGCGGCGTTGGGCTGGTAGCTGGGCGTGACGACAAACAGCACGCCGCTGGTGCCCAGTGAGAGAAAGCCCTGGCCCGCGTCCACCGCACCCATGCCCACGGCGCTGGCCGCGTTGTCGCCGCCGCCACCGGCCACGACGATGCCCGCCGGCAGGCCCAGGGCCTGCGCCACGGCGGGCTTCAGGAATCCGCCGGGCGCGCTGCCTTCCACCAGGCGCGGCATGTGGGTCTGGGTCAGGCCGGTGAGGGCCAGCAGCGCGTCGGACCAGTTGCGCTGCCGCACGTCCAGCCACAGCGTGCCGCTGGCGTCCGACAGGTCGGTCACGTACTCACCGGTGAGCATCAGCCGCACATAGTCCTTGGGCAGCAGCACCTTGGCCACGCGCTGGAAGATGTCCGGCTCGTGCCGGGCCACCCAGCGCAGCTTGGGCGCGGTGAAGCCGGGCATGGCCAGGGTGCCGGCCAGATCGGGCAGGCTGGGCAGCTCGGCCATCATCTCGGCGCACTCGGCGGTGCAGCGGGTGTCGTTCCACAGGATGGCGGGGCGCAGCACCTGGTCTTGCGCGTCCAGCAGCACGGCGCCGTGCATCTGGCCCGACAGGCCGATGCCCTGCGCCGCCGCATAGGCCTGCGGGTGGGCGGCGCGCAGCTGCGCCAGCGCGGCCTGCGTGGCGGCCCACCAGTCGCGCGGGTCTTGTTCGCTGTGACCGGGCTGGGGGCGCGACACGGTGAGGGCGGCGCCGGCCGATCCCAGCACGGTGTGGTCGGGGGCCAGGAGCAGCGCCTTGACCTCGGAGGTGCCAATGTCAATACCGATGAACATGCGGGTTACGGTGTGGAGGTTGAAGGGGTTTGCGGGGCGTCCGAGGCGCGAGTGGCCCCACCGGCTGCCGGCGCATGCATGGGCCGCAGGTCGTGGTACAGCACCAGCGCGGCCGCGCCCACGGCCGACGCCAGCAACCCGTAGCGCGCGGCGCGCACCGGGGGCGCGGGCACACCGGCGCTGGCGGCATAGCCCTGCAAGGTGGCCTGGGCCACCGGCACGATGCCGGGATGACGTTCACACGAGGGGCCACCGACCACCAGGGCGCTGGGGTTGAAGGTGGTCCAGAGGTTTTGCAGCACCACGCCCAGGAACTGCCCACCCTGCGCCGGGTCGGCCAGCCGGGCCAGCGCGCGGGCGCCGAAGAAGGTTTCGGCACAGCCCCGGCGACCGCAGGAGCACAGCGGCCCGTCGATCTGCAGGATGCTGTGGCCGATCTCGCCGGCCATGCCCTGCACGCCGGTGAACAAGCGGTCGTTGAGCACAATGCCCGCGCCCACACCGGCGCCGCAGGTCACGAAGATCAGCGAGTCCTGGGCATCGCCCTCGGAAAACTCGTATTCGCTCAGGGCCGCCGTGTCGGCTTCGTTCTGCACGTGCACGGCCACCGGGGGCACGCCCGCCTGGGCCAGCGCCTGGGTGATCAGGGGCACGAAATCCACGTTGCGCCAGCCCAGGTTGGGCGCGAAGCGCAGCATGCCGCTGGCCTCGTCAAAAGCGCCGGGCAGGCCCACCCCCACGCCCTGAAGCTGCACGCCCTGCCCGGCGAGCTGTGCCTGGGTCTGCGCCACCAGGCCGGCGGCCTGGCGGCACACCGCCTCGGGCTCGCTGCCGGCCAGCGGCTCTTCCACCGAGCACAGCACCTCGCCGATGAGCGACACCCCGACCACACGCAACGCCTCCACCGCCACTTCCACGCCGATCATGCCGCGGCGGCTGCCGTCGATGCGCAGCGGGGTGGACGGTCGCCCCAGACCCTGGGCGGCGGGCACGTCGCCCTCGGTCACCCAGCCCTCGTCGAGCAGTTCGCGCACCAGCAGGCTCACCGTGGATTTGGTCAGCCCGCTCTCCTGCGCCAGCTGGGCGCGGGAGAGCCCGCTCTGGCGGCGCAGCAAGCGCAGCACAACGCTGCGGTTGATGCGCTTGACGAGTTGTTGATCGCCGGTGGTTTTCATGGTCTTGACGCTGCGCAGCACTCACAGGCTGTGGGTCTGCGTTTTGCCCTCCGGTTGTTTGCCCGCGATGATCATGCCCAGGACCTCGTCCTCGGTGACGTCGGCGGTGCGGTAGGCACCCACCAGCTTGCCGTTCTTCATCACCGCCAGGCGGTCGCTCAGGCCAAACACGTCGGGCATGTCGTGGGTGATCAGGAAGATGCCCACGCCTTCGGCCTTGAGCTGGCGCACCAGGTTGCCCACCATCGCGGTTTCCTCCGGCCCGAGCGCCGCGGTGGGCTCGTCCATGATCAGGATGCGCGCGTTGAAGTAGATGGCGCGCGAGATCGCCACCACCTGGCGCTGTCCGCCCGAGAGGCGGCGCACCGGTGTGCGCACGTTCTGGAAGTTCTTGTTCAGGCGGTGGAACACCTTGCGCGCGTCGGCGTCCATGCGGTGGTCGTCCAGCGTGTTCCAGCGCGTCAGCAGCTCACGGCCCAGGAACAGGTTGGCCACGGCGTCGAGGTTGTCGGCCAGCGCCAGGGTCTGGTAGATCGACTCGATGCCGCAACGCTGCGCGTCCACCGGGGTTCGGATGTGGGCCTTCTCGCCATTGATCAGCACCTCACCGCTGTCGATCGGGTAAGCCCCGGCCAGCATCTTCATCAGGGTCGATTTGCCCGCGCCGTTGTGGCCGAGCAGGGCCACCACTTCGCCGGGGTAGAGGTTGATGCTCACGTCGTCGACCGCCTGCACGCCGCCAAAGGCCTTGCCGATCTGGCGCATCTCCACCAGCGCTGGGGTGGTACTTGCAACAGTGCTCATGCAGCGTCTCCCGTCAGGCGGCGGTAGATCACGTCGAACACCACCGCCACGATCAGCACCTGGCCGATGATCACGTAGCGCACGCCGATGGACACGTCGAGCAGCAGCATGCCGCTGTCGATGCTCTGCATGATGAGCGCGCCCAGCACCGAACCCAGGATGGAACCGCTGCCGCCCGCCAGCGCGGTGCCGCCGATCACGGCCGCCGCGATCACGAACAGCTCCATGCTGGTGCCCAGCGAGTTGGTGCCGGCGTTCAGCCGGGCGATCGACACGATGGCGGCGATGGTGATCAGCACGCCTAGCAGCGCGAACAGCATCAGCGTGACCTTGCGCACCGGAATGCCCACCAGCGCGGCGGCCTCGGGGTTGCCGCCCATGGCGAACACGTAGCGGCCAAAACGGGTGCGGCGCACGATGAAGGACAGCACCACGGCCACCACGCCCCAGATCAGCACCGGGATGGGAATGCCCTGCGGCGCGTCCTTGCTGGGGACCTGGTAGGCGTTCATGGCCGCCACGAAGCCCAGCACGATGGCCACGGGCACCAGCACGATGAGCGCGTCCAGCCACAGCGGGTTGTTGGGCACGCCGTAGGACGCCCGGGCCCGGCGCCGCGCCCAGGTCAGCGCCACCAGGGCCAGCACGATCACGGCGGCCAGCCACCAGCTCGGGCCCACGCCAATGGCGCCGTCATAGCCGCCGCCCAGGCGCTGGAAAAACGCGTCGTTCACCGGCTGGGTCTTGCCATCGGCCACCAGAAAGGCCGCACCGCGGAACGACATCAGGCCGCCCAGCGTCACCACGAACGAGGGCACGCCCAGCCTGGCCGTCAGCGCGCCCTGGTACAGCGACACGCCAATGGCCACCGCCAGGCCCGCCAGCGACGCCGGCACCCAGTGCCAGCCGGCGGTGTACATCAGGGTGGCGATCAGCACCCCCACGAAGCCCATGACCGAGCCGACCGACAGGTCGATGTGGCGCGCCACGATGATCAGCACCACCACGGTGGCCACGATGCCCACCACCGCCGTCTGCTGGGCAATGTTGTACAGATTCTCGGGCGACAGAAACAGCCCGTCGGACAGCACGTTGAACACCAGGGCAATGGCCGCCAGCACCGCGCCCATCATCACCAGGCGCCAGTCGATGGCCGCCTGTCTGAGCGAATTCAAAAACGGATTCACATGCGTTCTCCGCAGGACACAAAGAAAGAAAAAACCGCGGGCCGACCCCAGCCCGCGGTTCAAGGGCTCTTCAGTTCTTTACCGCGCTGTAGACGGCGCGATGGGCATCCACCCAGGACGCCCGCGGAACTGGCTTTGCCAGGCCGCTGGGCGCGCCCCCCTTGAGGGGGGAGCCGCGCAGCGGCGCAGGGGGTGCTTTTTTACTTACAAGCGGCCGGGCCCTTGGCGGCGTCCACGCCCTTGCACAGGTCTTCCTTCTTGATCCAGCCGGCTTTCACCACCTGGTCGAGGTTCTTGGCCGTGATGGGTACCGGCTTGAGGAACTGGGCCTGCAGGGCCACCTTCTTCTCGCCACCGCTCCAGGTCTGGGCGCCCGCCACCTTCTGGCCCTTGGCCAGCGCCACGGCGGCGGCGGCGGCGTCGCGGCCCAGGTCGCGTGCGTCTTTCCACACCGACACGGTCTGCGTGCCCATGGCCACGCGGTTCAGCGCAGCGTGGTCGCCGTCCTGGCCCGACACCGGCGTGCCCTTGATGCCCTTGGCGTTCAGCGCGGCGACCACGCCGCCGGCGGTGCCGTCGTTGGAGGCCACCACGGCGTCCACTTTGCCGCCGGTCTTGGTGAGGATCTGCTCCATGTTCTTCTGGGCGACTTCGGGCTTCCAGCCGTCGGTGTACTCCTCGCCCACTATTCTGATGTCGCCCTTCTTGACGGCAGCGTCGATGATTTCCTGCTGGCCGCCGCGCAGGAAGTCGGCGTTGGGGTCGGTCGGCGAGCCCTTGATCATCACGTAGTTGCCCTTGGGCTTGGCTTCAAAAATGGCGCGCGCCTGCATGCGGCCCACTTCCGCGTTGTCGAAGGTGATGTAGAACACGCCGGGCGCTTCGATCAGGCGGTCGTAAGCCACCACGGGAATCTTCTGCTGGTTGGCCTTGTTCACGGCGGGCAGGATGGCGTCCTTGTCCATGGCCAGGATGATCAGCGCCTTGGCGCCCTTGGAGATCAGGCTGTCGATGTCGGCCAACTGCTTTTCCGGTGAACCACCGGCATCGGCGCTGATGTAACTGGCACCGGCTTTGGCCAGTTGCGCCTTGATGGCGGCTTCATCGGTCTTCCAGCGCTCTTCCTGGAAGTTGGACCAGCTCACGCCCACGACCTGGGCGAACGCGCCCGCGGCGGCCATGCTCAGCGCAAAGGCGGTCAGAGTTGTCTTCAGTTTCATCAATGTCTCCGGTGGTTTTGGCCTGTGCCAGGCCCGTGGTTGTGGGAAGGCTCCTTGAAGCCATCGTGCTCCACCCAATGCAGTACGGTGCATTTTGTAAGGACGACGAACTAATTGTTCTGGACCGCAAGGTGAAAGCGAATAGGGACAAACCCGATATAGTTTGTTAATCAAACTTAGTTTCGACATGGCGCTCAGCCCGAACGGAACGGCATCACCCCAAAAACAAAACCCCGCGGGTCACCTCGCGGGGTTTTTTCGGTCTCCGGCCGCCGCCGTTCACTTCATCAGGGCTTCGAGCTTGATCGTGTCCGCCACGAACGCGCGGATGCCTTCGGCCAGCTTCTCCGTGGCCATGGCGTCTTCGTTGAGCGCGAAGCGGAAACCCGCCTCGTCGTACTGCACGAAGGGAACGTCCATCGCCCGCGCGGCTTCGGCGTCCAGTGCCCTGGGCAGCGCGGCCTCGCTCGCGGCCAGCTGGGCCAGCAGGTCGGGGCTGATGGTCAGCAAGTCGCAGCCGGCCAGGGCCGTGATCTGGCCCACGTTGCGAAAGCTCGCGCCCATCACCTCGGTGGCGATGCCGTGCTTTTTGTAGAAGTTGTAGATCGCGCGCACCGACTTCACGCCGGGATCGTTGGCACCCGCGTTGGCGGCTTCGTCCCAGCCGGCGCCCGCGCTCTTCTTGTACCAGTCGTAGATGCGGCCGACAAACGGGGAGATCAGCTGCACCTTGGCCTGGCCGCAGGCCACGGCCTGGGCAAACGAGAACAGCAGCGTGAGGTTGGTGTGGATGCCTTCGCGCTCCAGCCGCGCCGCGGCCTGAATGCCCTCCCAGGTGGAGGCGATCTTGATCAGCACGCGGTCGATGTGCACGCCCTCGCCCTGGTACAGGTCGATGATGCGGCGCGCCCGCGTCACGGTGGCTTCGGTGTCGAAGCTCAGGCGGGCGTCCACCTCGGTGGACACGCGGCCGGGGATGTGTTTGAGGATCTCGCAGCCGAAGCTCACGAGCAGACGGTTCATGGTTTCGTCCAGCCCCTGTGAGCCGTATTTGGACACCGCGTCCTGCAGCAGGTGGGCGTATTCGGGCTTCTGCACCGCCTTCAGGATGAGGGACGGGTTGGTGGTGGCGTCGCGCGGCGAAAAGGCGGCGATCTGGTTGAAGTCGCCGGTGTCGGCGACCACGGTGGTGAGCTGTTTGAGTGCGTCAAGCTGGTTCATTTCGCCATTATCGGGTGTAATAAGGTTTCATATCCGTCATGTAACTGGTTTCGTAACCCGCTTGTTCCCCATGCTCGACCGCATCAAAGCCTCCCTGCCCTCGCTGGCCCCCGCCGAACAACGGGTGGGCAAACTCGTGCTGCTCGACCCGCGCAGTTTCGCCAGCCTGCCGGTGTCCGAACTGGCCGACCGCGCCCATGTGAGCAAGCCCACGGTGGTGCGCTTCTGCCGCAGCATGGGCTACGACGGCCTGTCGGACTTCAAGCTCAAGCTGGCCGGCACCGTGAGCGAAGGCGTGCCCTTCATCCACCGCAGCGTGGACGTGGACGACAAGGTGGGCGACGTGCTGGTGAAGGTGATCGACAACACCGTGGCGGCGTTCCTGAAATACCGCAACGACGCCTCCACCCACTCGATCGAGAAGGCGGTGGACGCCCTGCTCGCCACCTACAAGAACCGGGGCCGCATCGAGTTCTACGGCGCCGGCAATTCGGGCATCGTGGCGCAGGACGCGCAACACAAGTTCTTCCGCCTGGGCATCAACGCCATCGCCTACAGCGACGGCCACATGCAGGTGATGAGCGCCTCGCTGCTGGGGCCGGGCGACTGCGTGGTGATCATCTCCAACTCGGGCCGCACGCGCGACCTGATGGACGCGGCCGACATCGCCCGCAAGCACGGCGCCACCGTGATCGTGATCACCGCCAGCGGCTCGCCCCTGGCCACCTCCGGCCACATCCACCTCTCGGCCGACCACCCCGAAGGCTACGACCGCTACAGCCCCATGACCTCGCGGCTGATGCACCTGATGGTGATCGACGTGGTGGCCACCTGCGTGGCGCTGCGCATCGGCGGCAGCAAGCTGCAACCGCTGCTCAAGGAAATGAAGAACAACTTGCGGAGCAAGCGCTACACCTGAGCGCCTGAGCGCCGCGGGACGCTCGCCGCCTACGCCGTGGCGGGCACCCAGCGCTTGAGCACCAGCGAGGCGTTGACCCCGCCAAACCCGAAGCCGTTGAGCATGGCGTGCTCCAGCGCCATGGCGCGAGGGCGGTGCGCCACCATGTCCAGGCCCTCGGCCAGTTCGTCGGGGTGGTCCAGATTCAGCGTGCCGGGCACCACCTGGTCGCGCAGCGCCAGGGTGGTAAAGATCGCCGCCACCGCGCCCGCCGCCCCCAGCAGATGCCCCGTGGCCGCCTTGGTCGACGCAATCGCCACCGACTTGCCGGTGCCGAACACACGGCGGATGGCCGCCAGCTCACCCCGGTCGCCCACGAAGGTGGAGGTGGCATGGGCGTTGAGGTGCTGCACCTGACCGGCCATCAGACCGGCCTGGGCCAGCGCGATCTCCATGCTGCGGCGCGCGCCGTCACCGTCCTCGGGCCCCGAGGTGATGTGGTACGCGTCGGCCGAGGTGCCGTAGCCCAGCACCTCGGCCAGTGGCGTCGCACCACGGGCCAGCGCATGGTCGAGCGATTCGAGCACCAGCATGCCGGCCCCCTCGCCCATCACGAAGCCGTCGCGTGCCGCGTCGAAGGGGCGCGAGGCCTGCGAAGGGTGGTCCGAAAAACCGGTGGAGAGCGCCTTGGCCGCCGCGAAGCCGCCCAGGCTCACGCGGTCGATGGTGGCCTCGGTGCCGCCGCAGACGGCCACGTCGGCCTCGCCGCAGCGGATCAGGCGCGCGGCATCGCCAATGGCCTGCACGCTGGCCGCACACGCTGTGACGGGTGCCCCCAGCGGCCCCTTGAGCCCGTGGCGGATGGACACCTGCCCAGCGGCCAGGTTGACCAGAAAGGACGGCACCGTGAACGGCGACAGGCGCTGCGGCCCGCGCGCGTCCGTGGTGCGCACGGCCTCGGCAATGGCGCCAAAGCCACCGATGCCCGATGCGATGACGGTGGCCGTGCGCTGCTGGTCATGAGCCTCGGTGGGTGCCCAGCCGGCTTGCGCCAGCGCCTGCCGCGCCGCGCCCAGGGCAAAGGGAATGAAGCGGTCCATCTTGCGCCGGTCCTTGGCCGAGGCGACGGTGTCGGGGTCCCAGCCCCCTTCGGGATCGTCGGCCAGCGTGGGCACCACACCACCCACCTTGGCGGCGATGCCGTCCACCACCGCATCGGGCAGCAGGCGCAGGCCCGAGGCCCCCTGCAAAAGGCGGCGCCATGCCAGCTCCACCCCGCAGCCCAGGGGCGACACCAGCCCCATGCCCGTGATCACCACGCGGCGCAGGTGCCCGCCGCCGTTGCCCGATGCCTGCGCACCGTTGTTGCCATCCATCGTCGTTGACCCTCTGCTTGCTGCGCGACGAAGGGCCGCGCATTTATGATTGCGACCATCATCATAAACGCACCGACGCGTTTTGCGTACGATCGTCATCAAAAGAGGTGGCCATGAAAGTCTCCAAGCTCCAGTCCGCGGAAAACCGCCAGGGCATCCTGGATGCGGCGTCGCGCCTGTACCGCGAGCACGGGCTCTCGGGCGTGGGCGTGGCCGACATCACGCGCGACGCGGGCCTGACCCATGGCGGGCTGTACCGGCACTTCGAGAACAAGGACGCGCTGGTGCGCGAGGCCTGCGCACGGGCGTTCGACTGGTCGATTCCCCCGCTCGGCGGCACGGACGCAGACACGGGTTCCGCGCCCCAGGGTCTGGCGGCACGGGTGGCGGGCTACCTCTCGCCCCAGCACCGCGACCACCCGGGTGAGGGCTGCCCCGTGGCCGCGCTGGCGGTGGATGCCGCGCGGGCGGGCGGTGGCCTCTCCGAGGTCTTCGCGCAGGGCATCGAACGCAACATCGAGCGCTTTGCGCGCGTGATCGAAGGCCTGGAACAGGGCGAGCCGAGCCCCGAAGGGCGTGCACGCGCCACGCAGATGCTGGCCACCATGGTGGGTGGCCTGGTGCTGGCGCGCGCCACGGCGGCGGGGCGTCCGGCACTTTCCGACGAGATTCTGGCCACCCTGCGCGAGCACCTGATCCCGCCGCCCGAGCAACGATGAAGCCGATGCGGGAGCCCGGCTGGCCCGGCTTCCAACGCAAAGCCCTCCGAAAAAGCCCTTTGCAAGCGCTAGCAGCCCAGGGAAACACCCGCCTACGGAATGCGGCCCTCTTCCACCGCGTGGCAGGCCACGCGCACCCCGCCTAGGGTCAACAACACCGGCCGCTCGCTGCGGCAGCGCCCGTTGGCGTGTGGGCAACGCGGGTTGAACGCGCAGCCCTCGGGCGGATTGAGCGGGTTGGGCACCTCGCCCGAGACCGGCGTGCGCGCCCGCCCGGTGTCGTGCATCTTGGGAATGGCGTCGAGCAGCATGCGCGTGTAGGGGTGGCGCGGCGTGTCGAACAGCGTGTGCTTGGGTGCCAGCTCCACCAGGCGGCCGAGGTACATCACGCCCACCTGGTCGCTGACGTGGCGCACCACCGCCAGGTTGTGGCTGATGAACAGGTAGGTCAGCCCGCGCTCGCGCTGCAGGTCCTTCATGATGTTGAGCACCTGGGCCTGCACGCTCACGTCCAGCGCGCTGGTGGGCTCGTCGCACACCAGGAACTCCGGTTGCGTGGCCAGCGCGCGCGCGATCGAGATGCGCTGGCGCTGGCCGCCCGAGAACTGGTGCGGGTACTTCACGCGGTCGTGCGGCGACAGCCCGACCGAATGCAGCAGCGCGTCGACCCGCGCCCGCAGGGCCACCGGCTCGGTCTCGATGCCGTGCTCGCGCAGCGGCTCGGCGATGATGTCCTCCACCACCCAGCGCGGGTTCAGGCTGGCGTACGGGTCCTGAAAGATCATCTGGATGCGGCGGCGCAGCTGGCGCCCTTCGGGCGTCTTGAACGCGGCGTGCGCGTCCTGCCCGTCGAACTCGAAGCCACCGCGGGTCGGTTCGTACAGCCCCACCAGCAGGCGCGCGACCGTGCTCTTGCCGCAGCCGGACTCGCCCACCAGCGCCAGCGTCTGGCCGCGTGGAATGTCGAACGACACGCCATCGACCGCGCGCAGCAGCTGGCGCGGCTGGCGTTCGAGCACGCGGTTGAGCCAGGGGGCGGACACGTCGAAGGTCTTGGCCAGGTCGGTGGCGCGCACCAGCGGCGCCTCGGCCTGAGCCTCTTGAGAAAGCGCGTGTCCCCGCGACGGGTTCTCTTGGGGCACGTGGCGCAGCACCCGGGGATCGGTCAGGTCCGCGCTCATTGGACGACCCTCCGTGCTGCGCACTGCGGGGCTGAACGCCTTCGGAACGGCCGGGCGGCGCTCACTGGACCACCTCCCGCGCAAGGCCCGGCGCCGCGGACGCCCCGGCATGCAGCCAGCAGGCCGCCCGCGTGACGCCAGCGGGCATCAGGTCCGGGCGCTCGGCGTGGCAGCGGTCGAACACCCGCTCGCAGCGCGGGTTGTAGGCGCACCCCGGGGGAATGGCGTTCAGGCGCGGCATGGCGCCGTCGATCTGGTGCAGCCGCTCGCGGTCCACGCCCATGTCGGGAATGCAGGCCATGAGCCCGGCGGTGTAGGGGTGGGCCGGGTGGTTGATCACCTCGTGCACCGGTCCGATCTCGGCGATGCGCCCGGCGTACATCACCGCCACGCGGTCGCAGGTCTCGGCGATCACGCCCATGTCGTGCGTGATCAGCATCACGGCGGCGCCACGCTCTTTGCAGATGGCCTTGAGCAGCGTGATGATCTGGGCCTGGATCGACACGTCCAGCGCGGTCGTGGGTTCGTCGGCCACGATCAGTTGCGGCTCGGCCGCCAGCGCCAGCGCGATCACCACCCGCTGGCGCATGCCGCCCGAGAACTGGTGCGGGAAGTGGTCGATGCGCTGCTCGGCCGCCGGAATGCCGGTGTCGCGCAGCAGCTGGATGGCGCGCTTGCGCGCTTCGGCCGGGTTCACCGGCAGGTGGGTGGTGATGGTTTCGGTGAGCTGGCGGCCCACCGAATACAGCGGGTTCAGCGAGGTCAGCGGGTCCTGGAAGATGGCACCGATCTTGCGCCCACGGACCTTGCGCATCTCATCAAAGGGCAGGTTGTCGATGCGGCGGCCCTCCAGCAGGATCTGCCCCCCGGCCACCCGGCCCGGCGGCTCCAGCAGACCGATGATCGACGCACCGGTGAGCGACTTGCCCGCGCCGGACTCGCCCACCACGCCCAGGATCTCACCGGGCGCGATGTCGAAGGAAATGTCGTCCAGGGCGCGCAGCGTGCCGCGCCGGTGCGGAAATTCGACGACCAGGTTGTTGACTTGCAGCAGGCTCATCGTGTGCTCATCTCAGTCTGGGGTTGAGCGCGTCGCGCAGCCAGTCGCCCAGCAGGTTCACGCTCAGTGCGATCAACACCAGCATGGCGCCCGGAAAAATGGTGATCCACCATTCGCCGGAGAACAGGTAGTCATTGCCCACCCGGATCAGGGTGCCCAGCGAGGGCGAGGTGGGCGGCGCGCCCACGCCGAGAAACGACAGGGTGGCCTCGGTGATGATGGCGGTGGCGACCTGGATGGTGGCCAGCACCAGCACCGGACCCATCACGTTGGGCAGCACGTGGCGGCGCATGATGCGCAGCGGCGCCACGCCGGTCACGCGCGCGGCCTGCACGTATTCCTTGTGGCGCTCCACCATGGTGGAGCCGCGCACGGTGCGCGCGTACTGCACCCAGCCGGTCAGGGTGATGGCGATGACCAGCACGCCGAAGGCCAGGCTGTCGTGCGCGTCGGGAAACAGCGCCCGGCCCACGCCGGCGATCAGCAGCGCCACCAGGATGGACGGGAACGACAGCATCACGTCGCACAGGCGCATGAGCACGCCATCGACCCAGCCGCCCAGGAAACCCGCCAGCAGCCCCAAGGCCACGCCGATCACCACCGAGAGCAGCACCGAAGCCAACCCCACCGCCAGCGAAATGCGCGCGCCGTACATCAGGGCCGAAAGGATGTCGCGCCCCTGGTCGTCGGTGCCGAGCAGGAAGTCGCGGCTGCCGCCCTCGCTCCAGGCCGGTGGCAGCCGCGCGTTGGACAGCTCCAGGGTGGCGAGGTCAAACGGGTTGTGCGGCGCCACCCAGGGCGCGAACACCGCGCAGAACACACAGACGAAGGCAATCACCGCGGCCACGATGACCGTGGGCGAGGTGCGGAAACTGTGGCCGACATCGCTGTCGAGCCAGCGGCGAGCGAAGGCAATCAAGTGGGGTGCTTTCGATGGGTGTGGACCAGCCAGTTGGCGGAACAGAAGGGAAGCCCATCCAGGGCCTGCGCGGAACCGGCTCCGCCGGGCCGCTGCAGGCGTCCCCCTGGGGGGAAGCCGCGCAGCGGCGCAGGGGGGCTACTTCACCGACATATAGCGGAACGGCATCAGGTTGTCGGCGCGCTGCGTCAGCTGCACATTGCTGCCCACGCCCCAGGCCAGGGCCTGCTGGTGCAGCGGCAGGTGGCCGATGTCATCGGCGTGCAGCTTGAAGGCTTCCTTGATCATGGCGTCGCGCTTGGGCTTGTCGGTTTCCGACTGGATCTTGAGCGTGAGCGCATCCACCTGGGGGTTGCAGTAGGCGCCCAGGTTGAACTGGCCAGAGCCCTTGTCGTCCACGCAGCGGATCAGCGCGTTGAGCACGTTGTGCGAGTCGTAGGTGCTGGGCGACCAGCCCAGCAGGTAGAAGCTGGTGTCGCGCTTGAGGACCTTGGGGAAATAGGTGCCCTTGGTTTCGACCTGCAGGTTGACCTTCACGCCAATGCGCGCGAGGTTGGCCGCCACCGCCTGGCAGATGTTGCCGTCGTTCACGTAGCGGTCGTTGGGGCAGTTCATGCCCACCTCGAACCCGTTGGGGTAGCCGGCATCGGCCAGCAGCTTCTTGGCCGCGGCCGTGTCGTACGGCAGGCGCTTGTCCATGGCCGGGTCATAACCGTTGACACCGGGGCCCACCAGCAAGGCCGCGGGCGTGGCCGCGCCACGCATCACGGTCTTCTGGATGCCCACGATGTCGATGGCCTGGTAGAAGGCCTGGCGCACGCGCTTGTCCTTGAACGGGTTCTTGCCCTTGACGCTCGAATACAGCAGCTCCTCGCGCTTCTGGTCCATGCCCAGAAAGATCCAGCGCAGCTCGGGGCCTTGCAGCACCTTGGACTTGCCGCTGGCGTTGATGCGCGCCACGTCCTGCACCGGCACGGGTTCGATCACGTCCACCTGGCCCGACAACAGGGCGGCCACGCGCGTGGAGTCGTTGCCGATGGGCGTGTACTCGACGTTGACCACGTTGCCTTCGATCTTGCCCCAGTAGCTGCCGTTGCGCACGAAAGCGGTTTTCACGTTCGGCTGGCGCTCGCGCAGGCGGAACGGGCCGGTGCCGTTGGCGCGGAACGAGGCCGCGTTCTCGATGCCCTTGCGGCGATCCACCGGGCGCGTGGCCTGGTTTTCCTCGCACCACTGCTTGCTCATGATGTAGAAGAAGGAGAGCTGGTCGGGCAGGATGGGGAACGGCGCCTTGGTCTCGATCTCGACCGTGAAATCACCGACCTTGCGCGCTTCCTTGATGTCGTTGGTGTAGGAGCGCATGTCCGAGCCATCACCGGCGCCGCGGGCCAGGCTGAAGAGCACGTCGTCGGCTGTGAACGGCTTGCCATCGTGGAATTTCACGCCCTTGCGCAGCTCGAAGCGCCAGACGGTGGGCGACACCTGCTTCCAGCTCGTGGCCAGCGCGGGCACGAGTTTCAGGTCCTTGTCGCGGGTCACCAGCGGTTCGTACACGTTGCCCGTGACACTGAGTTGCAGCGACTCGTTGAGCGAATGCGGGTCCATCGACAGCGCGTCACCCTGGTTGCCGATGCGCACCGTCTGCGCCTGGGCCGCCCCCAGGGTGGCCAGTGCGGCCGCCACCAGACTGGCCGCCAGCGTTTGCTTGAACTTCATGAGTCGCTCCTGTGGTTGTTGAACGGAAAAGAAAACCCTATGCCGCTTCGTCCAGCGGCATGCTCTGCTCGATCAGGCTGGCGTGCAGGGCGGCGCCCAGTGGCAGCACGTCGTCGTTGAAGTCGTAGCGGCTGTTGTGCAGGAAGCAGCTGCCCACCCCGTTGTCGGCGCCCTGCCCCAGCCGCAGATAGGCGCCCGGCTTGACCTGCAGCATGAAGGAAAAATCCTCCGCGCCCATGCTGGGCTCCATGTTGCGGTCCACGTGGTCGTGGCCGACCAGCTTTTGTGCCACGTCGGCGGCGAACCGCGCTTCGCTGCGGCTGTTGATGGTGGCCGGGTAGATGCGCTCGTAGTGCACGTTGGCGGTGGCGCCCAGGCCGAGCGCCACGCCGGAACAGACCTCCTGCAGACGGCGCTCCACCAGGCTCTGCACCTCGGGGTTGAAGGTGCGCACGGTGCCCACCAGCGTGGCCTTGCCCGGCACCACGCTGAACGCGCCCAGGTCGCCGGCCTGCATGGCGCACACGCTGATGACCGCGCTGTCGATCGGGCGCACGTTGCGCGAGACGATGCTCTGCAGGGCCGTGATGATGTGGGCCGACACCAGCACCGGGTCCACCGTCTGGTAGGGGTGCGCGCCGTGGCCGCCCTTGCCGATGATCTCGATGGTGATGCGGTCGGCCGACGCCATCATGGGCCCCGGGTTCACGCCCACCGTGCCGGGCTTCATCTGCGGCCAGTTGTGCATGCCGTAGACCGACTGCACCGGGAAACGCTCGAACAGGCCGTCCTCGATCATGGCCTTGGCGCCAGCAAACCCCTCTTCGCCGGGCTGGAAGATCAGCACGGCCGAGCCGTCGAACTGCCGCGTCTCGGCCAGATAACGCGCCGCCCCCACCAGCATGGCGACGTGGCCATCGTGGCCACAGCCGTGCATGAGGCCGGGGTGGGCGGACTTCCAGGCGAAGTCGTTGTGCTCGGTCATGGGCAGCGCGTCCATGTCGGCACGCAGCCCCACCATGCGGCCCGGTGCGGCGCCGCGCCTGTGCGTGCGACCATGGATCACGGCCACCACGCCGGTCTTGCCGATGCCGGTGTGGATCTCGTCCACGCCGCAGACCTTGAGCGACTCCACCACGCGCTGCGCGGTGTAGTGCTCTTCGAACCCGATTTCGGGGTGGGCGTGCAGGTCGCGCCGCAGCGCGGTCAGCTCGGGGTGGTGGGCCACGATGTGCGCGAAGGCGCGGCCGTGGGCTTTGATGCGGGGTGACAGCATGTTTTTGTGGTGGTTGGGGGTGGGCATCAGTGGCTCCCCGCTTTTTCGACGCGCAGGCGTGGGTCGACCGCGAAATACAGCAGATCGACGACCAGGTTGATGACCACGAAGATGAGCGCGATCAGGCACAGGTAGGCCGCCATCACCGGGATGTCGGCAAACGTCACCGCCTGGATGAACAGCAGCCCCATGCCCGGCCACTGGAACACCGTCTCGGTGATGATGGCAAAGGCGATCAGCCCGCCCAGTTGCAGACCGGTGATGGTCATCACCGGCACCAGGGTGTTTTTCAGGGCGTGGCCGAAATGCACCGCGCGGTTGGTGAGGCCACGGGCGCGCGCGAACTTGATGTAGTCGGTGCGCAGCACCTCCAGCATCTCGGCCCGCACCAGGCGCATGATGAGCGTGAGCTGGAAGATGGCCAGCGTGACCGCCGGCAGCACGATGTGGTGCCAGCCCGTGGCGTTGAGCAGGCCGGTGCTCCACCAGCCGATCTGCGTCACGTCGCCCCGGCCAAAGCTCGGAAACCAGCCCAGGTTGACCGCGAACACCAGGATCAGCAGGATGCCGATCAGGAAGGTCGGCAGCGAAACGCCCAGCAGCGACACCGTCATGAACAGCTGGCTGATGAGGGTCCCCCGCTTGAGCGCGGCGTACACCCCCATGGGAATGCCGACCACCAGTGCCATCACGGCGGCCACCATGGAGAGCTCCAGCGTGGCGGGGAAACGCTCGGCGATCAGGCGCGAAACCTTCGCGCCCTGGCGCAGGCTCAGGCCGAATTCGCCCTGCGCGGCATTGACCAGGAAATGCCAGAACTGCACGAAAAACGGCTGGTCCAGCCCCAGGTCGGTGCGCAGCTCGCGGATCTGCTGCGGCGTGGCGTCCTGACCGAGCAGGAACACCACCGGGTCTCCCACGTACTGGAACAGCATGAACGCGATCAGCGCCACGCTGACCATCACCACCACGGCCTGCGCCAGTCGCCTGAGAATGAATGCAAACATTGTTGAAGGAATAAAGAGAGGGTCGCTCACCGCTCCGGGAGCGACCCTCTGCTGTCAGGCAAATCCAGTTTACCTGGGTCGCTTGCGGCCCCCGGCGCGGCGGTGGGCCCGTGCATCCTCGGCCGCGTCACTATGCAACATCTGTTCCCGCCCTTGATCGGGCATAACCCCTACGCTCGGCCGTGATGCCTTCAGGAGGTGTCTCCGGGGGGACGCTCCAGCGACCTCAAGGCGCCATCCCCGGCCTGCAACGAGGACGGTGTGTTGTCGGCGCCGGTCATCACCGGACGTGGCCGTTGTGACCAGCAGCGAGCCTGCAACCGAGACAACGGTGGTTTTTGTAAATAGACCAAAGGCACTCTTTGTCAATTTCATATGACGGCAAAAGACGCAATCAATCGACCGAATTCGACGTCAAATGACAACAATTTTCTACATTTTTTGAAATTCGGATTTCTGTTTTAACCGCCACCGATTAGATTGCGCACTGGTGGTCACAAGCCACCCGTCAACGGGCCTGTCACACCGTTTGCCGATGGACCCGCTGGTGTTTCATCCACATGTCATCAAATTCAATTCAGGAGGATTCATGCTGAAAAAAGCACTGGCCATGATCATGGCCCTCATCTGCGCCACCGCCTTCGCTGCCGTGGACGTGAACAACGCCACCGTGGCCGATCTCGACAGCATCAAGGGCATCGGCCCCGGCACGTCGGCCAAGATCCTGGACGCGCGCAAGAGCGCCAAATTCAAGGACTGGAACGATCTGATCGACCGCGTGCCCGGCATCGGCCCCAAGCGCGCGGGCGCGCTCTCCAACGAAGGGCTGACGGTCAATGGCGAGACCTTCAAGGCCCCCGCCTCGCCCGCGGCCAACAAGAAGGCCAGCAAGCCGGTCGCCCCATCGGCCGAGTCCGGCAAATCCTGACCGGTCGGCCGCCAGAAACACAAAAACCCGCTTCGGCGGGTTTTTGTGTTTCTGGACGGGTGGTCAAACGCAGAGCAAGCGCCGCACCGCCCGCGGGTAGATCAGGTGTTCCTGGGTCAGCACGCGCGCGGCCAGCGATTCGGCCGTGTCACCCGGCAGCACCGGCACCACGGCCTGCTCCAGGATGTCGCCGTCGTCGAGTTCGGACGTGACGCGGTGCACCGTGGCGCCGGCGAATTTGCAGCCGGCGTCGATCGCGCGCTGGTGGGTGTTCAGGCCGGTGAACGCCGGCAGCAGACTGGGGTGGATGTTCACCAGCCGCCCGGCGTAGTGCTGCACAAAACCCGGCGTGAGGATGCGCATGAAGCCCGCCAGCACGACCAGCGCCGGGTGGCCAGCGGGGTCGTGGCCGTCGATGCGCTGCATCAGCGCCGCGTCAAACGCCTCGCGGCTTGAAAAGCCTTTGTGGTCCACCACGTCGGCGGCGATGCGCCGGGAGCGCGCAAAATCCAGCCCCTTGGCATCGGGCTTGTTGCTGATCACGGCGGCCACCCGGGCACCACAGACCTCGTGCCAGCGCTGTTGGTGCGCGGCGTTGACGATGGCGGCCATGTTCGAGCCGCCGCCCGAGATCAGAATCACGATGTTCTTGCTCACTTGAGACATAACGAGGAAGTGTAATGACCCAGTTCCCCAGCACCGCCCCCACCGGCCCGCGCGTGCTCGACTTTCAGCAGCGCCCACTGACGGCGGCACAGGCCCGTGTGTTGGGCACCCTGATGGAAAAAGCGCGCACCGTGCCCGACAGCTACCCGCTCACGCTCAACAGCCTGCAGTCGGGCTGCAACCAGAAGTCGAGCCGCGACCCGGTGCTGCAGCTCACCGAAAGCGAGATCAGCGAAGCCATCGACGGCCTGCGCCAGTCCAGCCTGGTGTTCGAGACCAGCGGTGGGCGGGTCACGCGCTACGAACACAACTTCCTGCGGGGGGTGGGCGTGCCCGAACAGTCCGCCGTTCTGCTGGGTCTGCTGATGCTGCGCGGCCCGCAGACCGCCGGGGAGCTGCGCCTGAACACCGAGCGCTGGTACAAGTTCCTCGACATCGCCTCGGTCGACGCCTTCCTGGAAGAACTGCAGGACCGTTCGCCCGACAAAGGCGGCCCGCTGGTGGTGAAGCTGCCCCGGGCGCCCGGCGCGCGCGAACAACGCTGGGCCCATCTGCTCTGCGGCCCGGTGGACGCCGCCGCCCTCGCCGCGAGCGCGGCCCCGGGGACGTCGGGCGCCACCGAGGAAGAGATGATCACCCTGGCCCGCCGCGTCTCGGCGCTGGAAGACAGCCTCGCCCAGCTTCAGGCCCAGTTGCAGAACCTGCACGAACAGCTGGGTCTGTCGCAGCCCGGACAGGGATAAAACGAACGGTCGTGCCAAACTGCGGAGCTGCTTCGGGCTCCCCCATGCGATGCCCGGGCGAAACGCACCAGGAGACACACATGGATTTGGCATTCACGCCCGAAGAGCAGGCGTTTCGCGAAACAATTCGCGCCTGGGTCAAGGACAACCTGCCCGCCGACATCGCCCACAAAGTCCACAACGCGCTGCGCCTGTCGCGCGACGACATGCAGCGCTGGGCCAAAATCCTCGGCAAGAAGGGCTGGCTGGGTTACGGCTGGCCCCAGCAGTTCGGCGGCCCCGGCTGGACCGCCGTGCAGAAACACCTGTTTGAAGAGGAATGCGCGCTGGCTGGCGCGCCGCGCATCGTGCCCTTCGGCCCCGTGATGGTGGCGCCGGTGATCATGGCCTTCGGCAACCGGGCGCAGCAGGAACGTTTCCTGCCCGGCATCGCCAGCGGCGACGTGTGGTGGAGCCAGGGCTACAGCGAACCGGGCTCGGGCTCGGACCTGGCCTCGGTCAAGACCCGCGCCGAGCGCCATGGTGACCATTACCTCGTCAACGGCCAGAAGACCTGGACCACACTGGGCCAGTACGGCGAATGGATCTTCTGCCTGGTGCGAACATCCACCGAAGGCAAGCCGCAAACCGGCATCAGCTTCCTGCTGATCGACATGACATCGCCTGGCGTGAGCGTGCGCCCGATCAAACTGCTCGACGGCGAATGCGAGGTCAACGAGGTCTTCTTCGACAACGTCAAGGTGCCCGCCGAAAACCTGATCGGCGAAGAGAACAAGGGCTGGACCTATGCCAAGCACCTGCTCAGCCACGAGCGCACCAACATCGCCGACGTGAACCGCGCCAAACGCGAGCTGGAGCGCCTGAAGCGCATCGCCAAGGCCGAAGGGGTCTGGGACGACCAACGCTTCCGCGACCAGATCGCGCTGCTGGAGGTGGACGTGGTGGCACTGGAGATGCTGGTGCTGCGCGTGCTCTCGGCCGAGAAGTCGGGCAAGAACTCGCTGGACATCGCCGGCCTGCTCAAGATCAAGGGCAGCGAAATCCAGCAACGCTACGCCGAACTCATGATGCTGGCCGCCGGCCCGTTTGCGATCCCCTTCATCGAAGAGGCCATGGAAGCCGGCTGGCAAGGCGACTACCCCGGCGGCGAGGTGGGCAACGCCCCGCTGGCCTCGACCTACTTCAACCTGCGCAAGACCACGATCTACGGCGGTTCCAACGAAGTGCAGCGCAACATCGTGGCACAGACCGTTCTGGGCTGAACACCCACTCACCGTTCGGGCTGAGCCTGTCGAAGCCCTCACACAAACATGGCACAAGCCCGTCGACAAGCTCAGGGCGAACGGACCTCAGGAGAACCACATGGATTTCGATTTTTCCGACGACCAGGAACAGCTGCGCGACGCCGTGCGCAAATGGGTGGACAAGGGTTACGACTTCGAACGCCGCCGGGGCACCGTGGCCACGGGCGGGTTCAACCGCGCGGCCTACGGTGAGCTGGCCGATCTGGGCCTGACCGGCCTGTACGTCCCGGAGGTCGATGGCGGCATGGGCATGGGCCCCGTCGAAGGCATGGTGGTCATGGAAGAACTCGGGCGCGGCATCGTGCTCGAACCCCTGGCACAGGCGTTGATCGCCGGCGCCGTGCTGGCGGGCTACGGGCCCGCGGCCTTGAAAACCGAATGGTTGCCCGGCGTGGCCTCGGGCGAAACCCTGGTGACCCTGGCTTACCAGGAACGCCGGGCGCGCTACCGCCTGGACGTGTGCTCGACGAGCGCCACCGAAGCGGGCGGCGCCTGGGCGCTGTCCGGCACCAAGAGCATCGTGGCCGCGGGTGACCAGGCCGACGCCTACATCGTTCCGGCCATGGCGGGCGGGCGGCTGGCCCTGTTCCTCGTGGCGCACACGGCCGGGGGCGTCAGCGCCAGCGGCTACGCCACGCAAGACGGCGGGCGCGCCGCCGAAGTGGTGTTCCAGAACGCACCGGCCCAGCTGATCACCACCGACGGGCTGGTGGCCCTGGAACACGCGGTGGACATCGGCATCGCCGCGGCCTGCGCCGAAGCCGTGGGCGTGATGGACAAGACACTGGCGATCACGGTCGAGTACCTGAACACACGCAAACAATTCGGCGTGGCGATCGCCAGCTTCCAGGCCCTGCGCCACCGCGTGGCCGACATGAAGATGCAGCTGGAACTGGCCCGCTCCATGAGCTACTACGCCAGTCTGAAGCTCAACGCCCCGGCAAACGAACGCCGCACCGCCATGGCGCGCGCCAAGGTGCAACTGGGTCAGAGCATGCGCTTCGTCGGCCAGCAGGCGGTGCAGCTGCACGGCGGCATCGGCGTGACCGACGAATACATCGTGAGCCACTACTTCAAGAAACTGACCCAGCTGGAAATCAGCTGGGGCGACACCCTCCACCACCTGGGGGAAGTGTCGGCGCGGATGGAGGAGACGGCGGGGGTGTTTGCCTGAGTCTTCTGTTGGCAACGATCCTGAAGCCCCGCTTTGCGGGGCTTTTTTTCGCTCAATGGTGTCGCGGGATCGATGAGGCGCCAGGCCTTACTCCGCTCATGTCCCCCGGCGCCGCTTCGCGGCACCTCCTCCTTTACTTCGCTACGCAAGACCCGACGCCTCACCGATCTGCCGATGTATTGGCACTCCACCGCTGGCACGCCCGGGCGGTCGCGGCCTGAGGGCGCTGGGTGAGTGACGCAGCGAAGTCAAGGAGGAGACAAGGGCGCAGCCCTTGGCGGGGGACATGAGCGTAGTTACTCATCCAACGCCCTCAGGCCATCGGAGAAGCGCAAGCAAGCACAACCGAGTCAGGCGTGAAGACGGGATGTCTTCGGCAGGTGCGCCATCAGGAACTCCATCTGGTCTGCCAGGATGCGGCGGTTGCGCAGGATGAAGTCTTCCCACAGGCTGGGCACATAGGGCGCGTACAGCAGCGGCATGTTGGCCTGCTCGGGCGTGCGGTTGCCCTTGCGGTGGTTGCACGAGCGGCAGGCCGTCACCACGTTCATCCACAGATCGCGTCCGTTCTGCCCCAAGGGAATGATGTGCTCGCGCGTCAGCTCTTCTTCGTGGAAGTGCCCGCCGCAGTAGCCGCACAGGCAGCGATCGCGCGCAAACAGTTTGCTGTTGGTGAGCGTGGGTCGCAGGTCAAAGGGGTTGATGCGTGGAACGCCCTGGGTGCCGATGATGGAGTTGACGGCGATGATGGACTGGCGCCCCGAGATCGCGTTGTGTCCACCGTGAAACACCGCCACCTCGGCGCCCATTTCCCAGCGCACTTCATCCGCCGCGTAATGCAGCACGGCTTCTTCGAGGCTGATCCAGGACTGGGGCAGTCCCTGTGCAGACAGCTTCAAGACCTTCAAGACCCACCTCCATGTTGACAAACAACCGGACAATCTGTCTTCAGAGCGGGGCGCCACCGCAGGGTCGCGTTCCGCACGTGTGTCAATATACAGTGCTTCTGTGACGCTCCAGCGTCTTCTCTAGCTTGTCCCTAAGCGGCCCCGGTGGCTCCGCTTCGGCTGCTGCAACGGCAGTCCAGTAAATCGGATCAGCTCCAATTTCTATAGCAAGATTTCCCGCGAGAGTGGGCGATAGGCGCCCGCGCTTCTTTGCGTTTGTCAGCGTTGCTCTCGTCACATTGAACTTGTTGCACCACTGTGCGGCGTTCCGCAGTTCAAGTGCTTTCTCCAGTAGGTCAATTGTGTGGGGCATGTCGGCTCTCCGTTGTCAAGTGGTTTTGATTATGTACACGGGGTGTTGACAGCAGGTAAACGCACTGTGAACATCCGTTCCGTTCACAACTTGTTTACGGAGCCGTCATGCCCACCCCCTCCCAAGTTCTCCCCCCTCAGGTGCTCGCGGAAGTCAGCGAGGCACTTGACCATCTGCGTTACGCGTACGAGCTTCGGCAAGCCGGCGACCCTGCCGCCCAGTATTGCGAGAACCATGCACGCGCTGTGCTGGCCGTCGTGATCGGTCAGTTGCCGAACCCGGCGTTCTGTGAGTTTCTGGATGAGGATGTTGCGCAACCCCGCCCCTCTAGCGCGGGGTGCTGACCATGCGTCTCACTCACCGATCAGCACGTATAGGCGGCATCTTTGTCGTCTCCTCTCGTGCTTTCGCGGCGCTCACTTGCCGCCCCCAGGTGTCCGCGATCCTCGATTCGTTGATCCCGTCCCGAATGGCTGACTTGATCACGAGGTACAGGACCCACATCGAAAAGATGAAGCCTGCAAGGGACATTGCGCCCCACCAAATCACCAGTCGAACCAGCTCACGTTCAAAGTCCATTTTTGATTCCTCTTCCTCTGTCGTTGCACCCAGTCAGGTGCTCGGCGGGGAGTATGCCGAATCTTGTTTTTGCCCCCCGGCTGGATGTGAATCGCCCGGGTCAGTTGTGACGGCTCCCCCGGGAGTGGTCCAGTCGCGGGGCACCCCTAACCGCCTCGCTTGGCTACACGTGCGCCTCTTCTTGGAGTCCGGCCCCATGCCCTCTCAAACGAGGTCATCGGGCCGCGCTCCTGCGGCGGACGTCTGACCATCAAGGATCACACCATGTCACTCACCAGCATCATCAAAATCATCAAAGTCAACGAATCGCGCAGCGGCACAAAGAACGATCGCCGCTGGGAAATGCAAGATGCTGAGTGCATCCTGCTCGATGAGAACGGCGAAGAACAGCAGGTTGGCGTGCTGCAGCTGCCTAAGCACCTCATGGGCGAGAACGCTCCCGCGCGCGGCGTTTACCTCGGCTCCTTCGCCCTCAACGCGGGTTACCGCGACCGTCGCATCGAGGCTGTCCTCACGGGCCTGCAGCCCTACGCTGTGCCCGGCCATCGCCCTCCGATGGTTCCCAAGGCTGACCCGGCTGCTGGCAAGGGCGCCGCGTCGTGATCTGCGTTGCGCCTGTCCTCGTTGATGGTGTGACCTACCTCGCGGTGGAGTCGCAAACAGCAGGCTGCACCCTCGGTGTGCTCCTGGCTGAGGCTGACGCAACGTTCCTCAATTCCTTTTTCTCGATGCCATCCAGTGCCGCAATGGGTACCGCCTTCTGGCATGGCTTTCAACTCGTGGCCTGGGCCTACCTGATTGGGTGGGGCTTCGGGGCGGTGCTCAATTTCTTGAAGGAAAAATGATGGACTACACCGACATCGTCGCGGCTGTCTCGTTCGCGGGAATGATGGCTGCTTTCGCCAGCGTCGCAGCCCTGAAAGTCGCACCTCTGGCCGCCCGTTGGGGTATCAGCAAGGTGCTGGGCATGATCGGCCGCTGATGGCCGTTGTGAGGCCCTCCACTGCGGCGCCTGCGCTGTCAGTGGGGGGCCTCACTTTTTGGGGTCCTCCATGTTTCTTGAACTCTTCTTCCTCGTCCTCGGCTCGGTCTGCGCCGCGCTCGGTTGCTGGGCTATGTCCCACGCTTAGGCCATGATCAAAAAGCTCGTTTTGGTCGTGTTTGCGGCCTTCCTCTACTTCAATTCCTTCGCTGCCGAGACGGAGTACACCCCCGTTTCCTGCGGCACGCCCGGCGTCACCTTGGGCCAGTGGGGCAACAACGTTTTAAGTGCCTTTTTGTCGGAGCCTGCTTACGCTGGCTCTACGCTTTACTCTGGCCCGGAGTTTGTTGTTGCCGCCGGCATCTTGACCTGTCAGGCCACGATTGCGGCTAAGTGGAACGGCCAGGACAACGGCTATCCAGGCCGCTTTGCGGCCGGCGTTTGCCCCGACTCCACTTGGACGATCAACCTGGATTTACGGCAGTGTCAGCGTGTTCCGCCCGGGCCTGTGTGCCCAGTGGGCACCACCTCTTCGGCAACCATCCAGATTGGCCATGTACAGAACCCAGTCTCTGACGCGTGTGGTAGCGGCGTGAACTGTTCGCCACCGTCTACGGCCTGTGCGCCTGACAGATGCCAATTTGAGGTGACCGGTGTGTCCGACGTGTCTGCGGTGGACACGGGCGGCGGTTTCTCGTCGATAGAGGCGACATACACAGGCCCAATGACCGGGTCTACGTGTACGCCTCCGACCAACGACCCTCCCCCTCAGTGCCCTGCAGGGCAGTCTCCCGGTGAGGTCAACGGTACGTCGGTCTGTGCGACCACTGGTGACCCGATGGGTGGTGGCCCTGGCGGCGACCCTGACCCGGGGGGCGACCCTGACCCGGGGGGTGATCCTGACCCGGGGGGTGACCCCGGTGGTGACCCCGGTGGTGACACAGGTGGCAATACAGGTGGCAACACAGGCGGTGACACAGGCGGTGACACGGGTGGCGACACTGGCGGTGACACAGGCGGTGACACGGGTGGCGACATTGGCGGCACTGGCGGCACTGGCGGCACGGGTGACACGGGTGACACGGGTGACACGGGTGGCACGGGTGACACGGGCGGCGATACGGGCGACGATGACACGGGTGATGGGACCGTGGTCCCTCTCTCTGACCTCTACACCGCGAAGGACCGCACCGTGTCTCAGGTGCTTGCGTCGGCCCGTAGCGCCTTGCTGACGACTGCGGTAGGTCAGACCGTGGGCGGGTTCTTCACGGTCCCCGGTGGCGGCTCCTGCCCCACCTACAGCGCTTCCATTCCCTACATTGATGCCGATGTGACCATTGACGCGTTTTGTGCGCCCTGGATGACCAGCATCGCGTCGGTGATCAGTGCGGCCCTCATGGTCGTTGCTGCCTTCTGGGCGTTCCGTGTCGCTTTCCTCTGATGAGGTGCTCTCATGCTTGATGCAATCACTGGCTGGCTGCTGGATCTGTTCAAACGGGTTTTCGTGGCGCTCTGGTCGTTTGTGCAGGATGCGTTCATCCTGCTGTTGGACCTCCTACTCTCGGCCATCGTTGCGGTGCTCGGCGCTATCCCTGTGCCTGTGCAGTTGTCGGCAGGCCTGGGCTCCCTGTGGTCTGCCCTTGACCCCGCCATCATCCATTTCCTGACCCTCTTCGGGCTCCCTCAGGCGCTTGCCCTGGTGGGCGCTGCCTTCGTGTTCCGTCTCGGTCGCAAGATCGTCACCTTGTTCCAGTGGTGAGGCCCGCATGATCTTTGTGCACGAGGGGCTCCCCCGCTCCGGCAAGTCTTACGAGGCTGTGGTTCGGCGCATCATCCCGGCGCTGCAGTCCGGGCGGCAGTGCGTTACGAACATCGAAGGTATCGACCATGACAAGGTCGCTGAGGTCACCGGTCTACCGGTGGACGATGTGCGCCCACTGCTGCGTTGCCTCACCGATGATGAGTTATCCAAGGTCCCGACCCTGGGCCTGAAAAACTGTCTGCTCGTTCTGGATGAGGTCCAAAACTATTGGGGCACCCGTGCACGTCTCGGCCCTGAGATGGTCAAGTGGGTGGCCGAGCATGGGCATCACGGGGTTGACGTAATCTTGATGACTCAGGACATCAAAGACCTGCACGTGATCTGGCGGCGTCGTGTCGAGATTCGACAGGTGACACTCAAGCTCACGGGTGTGGGCAAGCCCAACAGCTACAGCGTGACCACCTACCGGGGCAAGGGTTCCGAGCTCTACGAGAAGGTGGGTACCAAGGTAGTCACCTATGACCCCAAGTACTTCGGTACGTACAAAAGCTACAGCGACAGCGACGTTTCCACCGACGTCTACAAAGACAGCCGGGCCAGCGTGTGGGGTAGTTCGCTGTTTCGCGTCGTGATCCCGGGTGCTCTCGTGGCGGCGCTGTGGGGCGCGTGGACGCTTTGGGGCTACTTCCACCCCGTGGCCTCGCCCGATGCCAAGAAACCCGCCCAGGCGGCTCCTGCGGGCCGTCCTGCCGCCTCGCCTGCCACCATCCCCGCCCCCGCGCGCACGATGGCTCTCACTGCTGTTCAAGAGAGCATGAAAAAGCAGCTCGCACTTGCTGAGCTTGCGGCCCGGCCAGCCACCGAGCTACTGGCGCAGCTGGGCTCTGAGTACCGAATTAGGCTTGCCGGTGTTGTGCAGCGCGCGGGTAGACCTGCAGCCGGTGTGGTCGAGTGGTACGCCGACGGTGCCCGCGTCTATCACCGGATGACCTTCGATGACCTGCGCGCCCTGGGCGCAGTGCTCACGGTCGGTGAAAGCCACGTTGTCGTGCGCTACGGTGAGGCGCAGTACCTCGCCACGTCCTGGCCGGTGGATGACCCTGCAGCCCGCGTGTCCACGCAGCGGCTTGAAGGGGTGCAGCAGGCCAGCGGTGTGATGCCTCCGCCTGGCCTCGCCCGGCCCGCGCTCACGGCCTCGCCCGCAGCCTTTGTGCCTCGCGCTGTGGCCCCACCTGTACCTGTGGCGCCCACCGTGGTTTCTGCCTCCGGCGCGCACGATGGTGAGCTGCTGGCCTGGATGCGCAGCCGGTGATGCTTGAGCGCGGGAAAAGGTGCCTGCGTGCCCGTCCGGTGTCGCGGGCCAGTACCGCCCTCCTGTCCTTCAGCAGTGCCCCCGCTTGGGTGCAGCGGCCCGCTACGGGGCCTGACACGGGCGGGGTCTGTGCATCCCTTAGGTGCCTGCTGCGTGCTTGCCGAACACGGTATTCCTGTGTCCCTGAGTCAGCGTTTTTCGTAGCGGGTGAACAGGAAGCGAAGCGGGTTCACCCGGTGCGAAAAAAAGCGTTTTCTCCGGAGTGCGGGTTCCCGGTCCCCGAATCAAATTTTGGAAAAAATTTAGGGCAAGCGAAGCGCGTCAGGGCGAAGCCTCCCGCCGGGGAGCTGTGGGTAACCCGCGCACCCCGCAGGGGCTGTCCACACCCTTGTGGTGTGGTCAGGCGGGTTATCCATAGCGGGCGGGTGTGCCCGGGTGGTTCGTGTGAGGGGTCCCCGTTCCCCCCGGGCGGGCGCGAGGCCCGCAGGGCCGAGCAAGCCCGCCTAGATTTATCTATAGGACATATCTGGTAAACGGAGCATCACCCGGTCAGGGTGGTCCTGAAAAAAGTTGACCCCGGCATAGGCTGGAACCTATCCGGGGTCGTGACAGCAACCAATCTGGAGTTGGCGCGGTGGAACAGTATGTAGTGCATCGGGGCGTGTGGTGTCAAGTGGTGGATCACGGGTGGCGTGTCAAGGATTGGTGTTCCCCCCACACCGGGCAGTCTGAGTTGATGGCATGGAAGCGTGTTGCCTACATCCCTCAAGGGGACCCGGATGACCCCGATGAAGCCCACACCGGGCTATTCCCGACGCGCATTGATCAGAGCGGCACAGTGATGGACGAGGAGCGCCTGGAGCGCCAGCGGCTGCGCAACCTGGAAAAGAGTGCGGCAAGGGCAAAGCGCACGTGCCGGCACAAGATCAAGCATGCGGGGTTGTCCAGTCTGCTCACCTCGACGTATCGCGAGAACATGACCGATTTCGACCGCGTGCGGCGCGACTGGAATCTGATGCTCCGCAAGCTCGCCAAGGCCATGCCCGGCTTCCGTGCGGTCTACGCCTTTGAGCAACAGGATCGCGGCGCTTGGCACGTCCACGCGGCCATAGACAAGCTGCCTACGCACCTCACTGTCCTTGAGGGGGCGGGTCGTCATGCGCGTGAGGTCCGTGTGCGCTCTTGGGACTATCTCCGGCGCTGCTGGCAATCCATCGTGGGCAAGGACAATGGGAATATCGATGTGGACGGGCACCGCAAAGCCCGCCACGGGCTCCCTGGCAAGTACCGTTCTGCTGAGTCCCTTTCCAAGCTGGCGGGCTACGTCTCAAAGTACCTCACAAAGGACCACGAAACGGGCCCCGTGGGCCGCAATCGGTGGGGCAGTACTCAGGGCATCAACCTGCCTAATCCGCGTCTTGTGGACCTGCCTGTGATGCCTCTGCATGAGGTCATTGAGCTCGCGTTCCACATCCCCGACGGTCACCGGATCGTGCGGCATCGCATCGGCCAGTTCGGCAAGTTTTGGGCTTTGTACACTGAGCCCGGGGAACCGGATTTACCGGTTGGGGTATAGGGAAACAATGGCGTTGATCGGATATGCGCGGGTGTCCACTGTCGATCAGGAAACAAACCTGCAGCTGGATGCATTCGGCGCTGCTGGCGTGTCTGTGGTGTATCAGGACAAGGCTTCTGGCGTTGGCCAGCGGCCCCAGTTGCAGCGTGCGCTTCGTGCCCTCAGGCCCGGTGATACCTTAGTTGTGTGGCGGATCGACAGGCTCGCCCGTAGCCTCTCCGATCTGCTGTCACTGCTAGGCCAGATAGAGGCCAGCGGCGCGGCGTTTCGCTCGCTGACTGAGCCCATCGATACTGGTAGTGCTATGGGCTTGTTCGTGCTGCAGATACTCGGCGCTGTGGCTCAGCTGGAACGTTCGATCATCATTCAACGCACCACGGCCGGCATACGTTCTGCTCGTGATCGCGGCGTTCGGTGGGGTAGACCCCCGATGCTCTCCGCTCATGATCGGCGTGAGGTTCTGCACTTGGTTGATCACGGTGTCCCCATATCCGACGTGGCCCGCGTGTACGGAATCTCTCGCCCCCTTGTCTATAAGATGCTGCATGATCGCAACAAAAAACCCACCTAGGTGGTGGGTCTTTGTGTGTTTTTACCCGTTTTAAAACGGTGCTTCTGTGACAAGCACCTGAACCGCGTCCAACTCCCGGGAGTGGACCGACATCGCCCATGAAAATCATCCGTGGCCTCTGGAACCTGCAACATGCCCTGCGCCACGAGGCCATCGCGGGCTGCGCCCTGACCATCGGCAACTTTGACGGGGTGCACCGAGGCCACCAGGCCATGCTGGCCCTGCTGAACAACGAGGCCCGGCACCGCGGCGTGCCCAGCTGCGTCATGACCTTCGAGCCGCACCCGCGCGACTATTTCGCCGCCGTGCACCACAAACCCGATCTGGCCCCCGCGCGCATCGCCACCCTGCGCGACAAACTCGAGGAACTGGCCCGCTGCGGCGTCGACCGCTGTGTGGTGCTGCCGTTCAACGCCCGGCTGGCCTCGCAGACCCCACAGGCTTTCATCGAAGACACGCTGGTGCGCGCGCTGGGCGTCAAGTACGTGCTTGTGGGCGACGACTTCCGTTTCGGCGCCCAGCGCGCGGGCGACTACGCCATGCTGGATGCCGCCGGCGCATCGCTCGGTTTTGACGTCGCGCGCATGCAGAGCTACGAGGTCCATGGCGTGCGGGTGTCCAGTTCGGCCGTGCGCGAAGCGCTGGCTGCGGGCGACATGGACCGTGTGGCCGCCTTGCTGGGGCGCCCGTTCAGCATCAGCGGCCACGTGGTGCATGGCCGCAAGCTCGGGCGCCAGCTGGCCGAAAGCAGCCCGGGACGCGGCGACGGTTTTCGCACGCTCAACCTGCGCTTTGCACACTGGAAGCCTGCGGCCAGCGGCATTTTCGCGGTGCATGTGCACGGCCTGGGTCCTGAGGCGGACTCCCCCCCTTTGCCCGGCGTCGCCAACCTGGGGGTACGCCCCTCACTGGACCCGAACGACGCCAATGGCGGGCGGGTGCTGCTGGAGACGCACTGTCTGGAATGGCCCGAGGCGCTGGTCGCCAGCCTGCCCGGCGGGGAGGCCTACGGTAAAATCATCCGCGTGGAACTGCTGCACAAACTGCACGACGAGTTGAAGTACGACAGTCTGGACGCCCTGACCCGGGGCATCGCCAGGGACTGCGACGACGCACGTGCATTCTTTGCGTCGCTGCACACCCAGACGCACCGCCAGACCACCCGCGACCGAATTTAACGCCGCTGCCGGGGCGCCGAGCCCCGGGCCGCGCGCCCTCTGACA